>Ga0310697_10000074_pt1 | contig 138023 bp, 114 predicted proteins | sample 172DNAGHGlowgp2_FD_203883 | JGI IMG/M metagenome (GOLD analysis project Ga0310697, IMG submission 203883) | Sheep rumen microbial communities from Palmerston North, Manawatu-Wanganui, New Zealand - 1728 DNA GHGlow gp2 (v2) (version 2) | ecosystem: Host-associated > Mammals > Digestive system...
GGTGCCGACCAGGGCGTTTCTCCAGTAGCGTAGGAGAGGAAATTCCATCTGTATTCTTCGGCCTTTTCCACCATTTTCCTTTCGACTGGATTATTGTCGTTGTATGCCAGTGCCGTCCTTACTTTTTTGCTGCCTATTTTGGGAGCGCTTCCGAACCTGGGATGGAAAAGGCTGCCTTTCCTGTCTCTGGACCTGTTCCACAGTTTCGCGAATTCCTGAGTGTAAACTTTTACGAAATCGCTGAGTTGTCTCTGTCCATTCACAACGCAGACGTGATGCAGGTGATCGACCATCGGACATAACGCGAGTATTCGCACGCCTGAACGCCTGGCAATTGTGCAGAACAGTGTAAAAAATACCAGATAGTCACTTGCCGAATAAAAAACCAGCACTCCGCCGACTGTCCTTTGGTACACGTGGTGTACTTCTCCCGGAAAAACTTTGCGTCTTTTCATCTCTCAATCATTTATAGCCGGCTTGCAAGATAGCGTAAGTGATTGATACAAAAAAGAATCGTTAAAAACATTTTGACGTTTTAAACGATTTGTGACGAAAAAGCGATAATTGGGACGAAAATGCTCACTCCCAGATGACAAGCGTCCTGTCAATTGGGATTTTTTTGCACTTTCCGGCCTCTCCCTCTATGCGGTACTTGGCGGCGTCGGGGCTTTCGACCATTGTATTTATTGCCGCATTGATGCGCGCTATGTTCACGTTCAGTTCGTTGTTGAAAATGTCTTCAATCTTTGCCACTCTGCCTGCGATGATTCTTCGGTCCGAGGACCTCGATATCCTCCCATAGAGAGAAGATAATTCCTGGCTATAGTTGCTTATCTTCTTTAAGGGAATTCCCTCCGGATGTCTAAGGAACAGTAATAAAATTGACTTAGCCATCGGCCTGATTTTCACCTCTTTATCTTCAATATAAATCCTCAGGGTTTTACTTATCCGAACCACGCCCGGGTTTTTATACCGGAATTCAGCCCGCTTCGAAACCTCTTTCCTTGCCGATTCCACGAAGGCGACAATTTCCCTTGTCTCATATTCTTCCCACGAAACGCCATACAGCAATCCCGGATCTTCCACAACAGGCAGCGAGTCCCGGATGGACAAGAAGTGCAATGCCAATATACACCAATCGTTCATGGTGTAAAAATGGCTAAAAATTTTGGAAGCCTTGGAACGTAAGATGCTGATGCTTAAGCACTTGACGATTTCATGTCTGCGCAAATGGAGCAGACATGAATCCGGGAAGTGGCTGGAAATGAGGCAATTAAAAACGGGCCCCTGGTGAGAGGGACCCGTCGGGTAATAGGAGAGCGGGGGATTAGATGATTCCCTGCTCCAGCATTGCGGTGGCGACTTTCATGAAGCCGGCGATGTTGGCGCCTTTCACATAGTCGATGCTGCCGTCCGGCTGGGTGCCGTACTTCACGCACTGCTCATGGATGCTCTTCATGATGAAGTGGAGCTTTTCATCCACTTCTGCGCCGCTCCAGGAGATGTGCTCGGCGTTCTGGGTCATTTCCAGGCCGGAGGTGGCTACGCCGCCTGCATTCACGGCCTTGCCGGGAGCGAAGAGCACACCGTTGTGCTGGAAGAAGTGGATGGCGCCGGGCTGGCAGCCCATGTTGGATACTTCGCAGCAGCACCAGCAGCCGTTGGCCTTGAGTTCTTTTGCGTCTTCTTCCGAAAGCTCGTTCTGGAAGGCGCAGGGGAGTGCGATGTCCACGGGGACGCTCCAGGATTTCTTGCCCTCGGTGAATTTGCACAGGGTGGGGAATTTGACCGCCATGTCCTGAACCTTGTTGCGGTTGGATGCGCGCATGACGAGCATGTAGTCAATCATTTCGGGGGTGATGCCGTCGGGGATTTCGCAAACACCGTCCGGGCCGGAGATGGCAACGACCTTGGCGCCAAGTTCGCGGGCCTTGGTGGCTGCGCCCCATGCCACGTTGCCGAAGCCGGAGAGTGAAACCCTCTTGCCTGCGATGGACTTACCTGCTTTCTCCAGAAGATGCTGGGTGAAGTAAAGTGCGCCGAAGCCTGTTGCCTCCGGACGGAGGATGGAGCCTCCCCAGGTGCCGCCCTTGCCGGTGAGAACGCCGGTGTTGTACTCGCGTGCGAGCTTCTTGTACATACCGTAAAGATAGCCGATTTCGCGGCCGCCGACACCTACGTCACCTGCGGGGATGTCCTGGTCGGGGCCGATGCAGTTCCAGAGTTCAAGCATGAAGGCCTGGCAGAAACGCATGATTTCGTCATTGGACTTGCCTACAGGGTCGAAATCCGAGCCGCCCTTTGCGCCGCCCATGGGAAGGGTCGTGAGGGCATTCTTGAAGGTTTGTTCGAAGCCCAGGAATTTGAGCATGGAAGGGGTGACCGCCTTGTGGAAACGGAGGCCGCCCTTATACGGACCGATGGCACTGTTGAACTGGATACGATAACCGGTGTTGGTCTGAACTTCGCCGTTGTCGTCCGTCCAGGTTACGCGGAAGGTGAAAATGCGGTCCGGCTCTACGATGCGTTCCACGATTTTTGCCTTTTCGAATTCCGGGTGCTGGTTGTAAACATCCTCGATTGATTCCAGAACTTCCTGAACTGCCTGCAGATACTCCTTCTCCAGGGGGTACTTCTGCTGCAGACGTGCCATGATGTCAGTGGTTTTCATGTTTGAACAGTTTGTTTTTGCGTTACTAATTTTAATGTGTCGGGACTAAACCCGTTACAAATATAAAGAATTAAAAGGGATTTGCAAAGAAATATTTAAGCAAGATGATTTCTAAAAAAAAGTAGGTAAAAGTGGCAATTATTGATTAACTTTGCATGATAAACTGATATAGTAAACTTTATGAAAAAACTTGCAATCGCGCTTTGCGCAGCAGCTGCAGTCCTGGTATCTTGTGAACCAAAGCAGACCAAGGGTGCGCACTTGCTGGAAAATTATGCGCAAGTGACCGTTCCTGCTCCGGACCTTTCAGGAATTACGGATAATGGTAAAGAGGTTCTTAATCTGTACCGCTTCGCTGCAGACCAGGCCGACGAAATATATTGGAATCAGGTATTCGGCTCCAAGGATGTTTTTGACAATCTCGCCGATCCCGCCGAACGCAGTTTCGCATACGTGAACTACGGCCCTTGGAACCGCATTGACAATAAACCTTTTATAGAAGGTTACGGTGAAAGGCCTGCCGGCGCCTGCTTTTATCCGGCCGACATGACCGACGAAGAATTCGCCGCCATTCGGAATCCCGCCAAGGCCAGCCCCTATACAATTATCGAAAAGGACGAAAACGGCGCACTCAAAGTGGTATGGTATCACGATGCCTATTCCGAGCACGTGAACAAGATTGCCAACTACCTCCGTGCCGCCGCAGACATCACCATCAAGCCCAGCGTCAGCGAATACCTTAAGAAAATGGCCGATGCAGTCCTCTCCGACGACTATTATGAGGCCAACCGCGCATGGCTGGAGATGACCGACAGCAAGATGGACCTGGTGATCGGCCCGAACGAAACCATCGACGACGCCCGCTATGGCCTCAAGGCCTCCTACGGCGCATACGTTCTCCTCAAGAATGTTCAGAGGAGCATGGACCTGTCGAAGCTGAGCTCACGTCTGCCAGAACTGCAGGCCGCGCTCCCCGGCGCCCCGGAATACCATGACTTCGTTCCCGGGCAGGAATCCAACGTTTTCTCCTGCGACGTGATTTACTACGGCGGCTATCCCAACGCCGGCTATAAGAACATAGCCATCAACATGCCGTACGATTCCCGCGTTCAGGAGGAACTTGGAACACGTACCATCCTGTTCGACAATATCATCCGCGAAAAATACAACCGCACCGTATTCCCTGTGGGTATGCTCCTTTTCGAGCCCGAAGACCAGGCTCACCTGGACGCCAACGCCTTCTATTGGGGAATAGTGTTCCGTGAGGTCGCAAAGGGCCTTGGCGTCAAAGAGACAATCAACGGCAAGGGCGAAGTGAGCGCAGCCCTCGGGGCCGAAGCCCTCACCATCGAAAAAGCCAAGTCCAACGTGCTTGGCACTTACCTTTGCATGAAGGAAGTGGAGGCGGGCAGCATTGATGCCCTTATCATGAAGCGTGACATCCTGGTCACCTTCATCGCCAACACCATCCGTTCCGCCCGTTTCGGCTGGGCCGATGCAACCGGCAAGGCCAACCTGATCATTTATAATTACCTGGCTGAAAATGGCGCCATCCTCCGCAAAGTTTCCGGCAAGTATGAAATAGACCAGAAAGCCGCCGAAAAGGCCATCGAGGCACTTGGCGCCGAAATCCTGAGAATACAGGCCACCGGAGATCAGGATGCAGCCCGCAACATGTGCGAAAAATACGGAGTGGTCCCTTCGTCAATCAAGGCCGATGTAGTGAACCTTGAACTTGAAGGCATTCCCGTGGATATCAGATTAGAATACGAAAAATAAAAGACATAAACCTATGGCTAAAAAATTCAACCTGAAAATGTGGGTCTTCCTGCCCCTGGTGCTCATCATTTTCGTTTTCCTGTGGGCGGTCCCCGTGTCGTTCTTCGGCATAGACGCCCTTACAGTAGTTCAGCAGAGGGTAATAGCCCTGTTCGTTTTTGCAGCCCTGATGTGGATATTCGAATTCATCCCCAACTGGGCCACTTCGCTTCTGGTGATTGTAATCGCCCTCCTGACGGTCTCCAACAAGGGTATCGGCTTCTTCTGCGACCCTTCAGCCGGCACGCTCGTCCCTTATGCCCGCATTATGAGCTCAATGGCCGATCCCGTGGTCATGCTCTTCCTTGGCGGTTTCGTGCTGGCTATCATGGCCGAACGCTACGGCCTGGACGTGACCCTGGCGAGAATGCTTCTGAAGCTTTTCGGCTCGAAGCCCAGCGTCGTGCTCCTTGGCTTCCTTATCATGATTTCCATCTTCTCGATGTTCATGTCCAACACTGCCACCGCAGCCATGATGCTAGCCCTCCTTACCCCGGTTCTTTCCAAGCTCCCGGCCGACGATAAGGGCAAGATCGGACTTGCACTGTCCATCCCCGTGGCAGCTAACCTCGGCGGTATCGGCACTCCTATCGGCACTCCTCCCAACGCCACTGCAAAGGGCGCCCTGGAGCAGGCCGGCATCGACGTGAGCTTCGGCGAATGGTGCATTCACATGATTCCCTACGTGATCATCATGATTCTCCTCGCATGGGTTCTTCTGCAGTGGATGTTCCCCTTCAAGACCAAGAAGCTTGTCCTGGAAATCCCCGAAAGCAAGGTGAAGAAGGACTGGAAGCTGTACCTGGTATGGATTACCTTCATCGGTACCATCCTTCTCTGGGCCACTGAAAAGCTCACCGGAATCAACTCCAACATCGTTGCATGGATTCCGCTTGCAGTGTTCACGGCAACCGGTCTTTTCGGCAAGGAAGAAATCAAGGAAATCAACTGGAACGTGCTGTGGCTGGTTGCGGGAGGCTTCTGCCTTGGCTATCTGATGCAGGATACAGGTCTGGCGAAGGTCCTTATCCAGGCAATTCCTTTCGGCAGCATGAGCGTTGTGCTGGTTCTCGTAATCGCCGGTCTTGTGTGCTACTTCCTTTCCAACTTCATCTCCAACAGCGCCACCGCCGCCCTCCTTATCCCTATCCTCATCGTGGTGGCTAACGGCATGGCAGATCCCGAAGCGGCGAACAACGCCGAATTCCTGTCCCTTGGCGGCACCCAGGCCATGATTATATTCATCGCAATGTGCGCCTCCATCGCAATGCTCTTCCCCATCTCCACCCCTCCGAACGCCATCGCATCGGCTACCGGCATGGTAGAGACCAAGGACATGACCAAGGTCGGCATCGTCATCGGCGCCGTCGGTTTCATTTTCGGCTATTTCTGGCTCACATCCATTTTCCCGTTTTAAGATATGAAAAAGATACTCGTTATAGCTGCCCTACTTTGCAGCACACTGGCATTCGCTCAGGGAGAAAAGCCCGCCCACTTCAAGCTGTACGGCTTTATCCGTAACTACCTGACCCTGGACACCCGCGAGGTTACCGCCGGTACTCAGGACCTGTACTTCTACATGCCTAAGGACATTAACCTTAATGCCGAAGGCGTGGACTTGAACAGCAACTTCAACTGGCGCTATCTGTCCCTGACCACCCGTCTTGGCCTGGACGTGAGCGGTTACCATATCGGAAGCACCAAGATTTCCGGTAAAGTGGAGGCCGACTTCTACAGCCTTAACGGCACCGCCACTTCCAACACCATCGCCCAGCTGCGCCTGCGTCAGGCGTTTATCAAACTGGGCTGGGATTGTGCCGCCGGTTTCGACAACATCTCCCTTACTCTGGGACAGGCCTGGCACCCTATGGCCGTCGACATGCCCCACATGACCAATCTGGAGACCGGCGCTCCCTTCAATCCCTTCAGCCGCACGCCTCAGATTATGGCCGACTTCAAGGTAGGCAGCCTGGTCATCACTGCCAGCGTTATGTACCTGAATCATTTTCTGCCTGTCGGTCCCAACGGGAAGAGCGTAGAGTATTATAAGTACGGTATTCCGGAGGCGTATCTGGGTCTGGCATACATTAACCCTGTTATTACCTTGAAGGCCGGTGTGGATCTTATGAATACCCGCCCTTACCGCACCATGTCCAAAGGCGAAACCACTGTGCCCGCCCACGGTTTTATGACTGCGATTTCGCCCTTCCTGTATGTTCAGTACACTACTCCCAACAAGATGTTCCAGCTTCGTGCAAAGACCATCCTGGCCCAGAGCGGCGAGCAGATGAACCTCCTGTCCGGTTACGGCGTGGCAAAGCTCGACTGGGAGAAAGCTACCTATACTTACACTCCCATGCGCGACTGGGCATCGTTCCTGTCGTTCCAGTGGGGCAAGAAGTTCCAGGTTATGGCAATGGCCGGCTACATGAAGCAGCTTGGCACCACCCAGCAGCTAATGGATCCCGAAAACGCCTTCTGGACCAACACTGCAGGCGGTAAGGACGCAGCCGGCCAGTGCGCCGTGCAGCAGGCCTTCCGTGTAACTCCTACCGTTGCATGGAATATCGGCAAGTTCACCGTTTCGCTGGAATACAACTACACCCGCGCCCAGTTCGGCGACAAGGGCGAAAAGCGCGGCGAGTGGGGCCTTTATGAAAAGACCCACTGGGCCGACAACCATCGCTTCATCTGCATGACCAAGTTCACTTTCTAAAACACTGATAACCATGGGCGCATTTCACGCATACGACATCCGGGGTATCTACAATGTAGATTTCGACAAGGAGACCGCCTACAAGGTCGGTTACTTCCTGCCCGAACTCCTGAAGGCCGACAAAGTACTGGTGGGCCGCGACTGCCGCCTCTCCGGCGGGGAAATTCACGATTACCTGATCAAAGGCATCACCGACGCCGGCGCCGACGTGGACGATATCGGCTACAGCAGCACGCCGCTGGTGTATTTCGGCACGGCCAACTACGGCTATAAGGCTTCGGTCCAGATTACCGCAAGCCACAACCCTCGTGAGTACAACGGTATGAAGGTGAGCCGTGAAAATGCTCTTCCCGTGGGTCTGGACACCGGTCTTGGCCAGATCAAGGCCTGGATTGACGAAGGCCGTCCCACCCCGCCCGCCGCAAAAAAGGGCAAGGTGACGGAGATAGACATCAAGCCGGATTACCTGGCCTTCCTCAGAAAGTACAAAGGGGACTATTCCAATCTGAAGATAGCCTTCGACCTGTCCAACGGCATGAGCACCCTCTTCGCCAAGGAAATCTACAAAGGCGAAGATGCCACCTTCCTCTTCGACGAGATGGACGGCAGCTTCCCTAACCACGAGCCAAACCCTCTGGTGGCCAAGAACGTGGAGCCCCTGAAGAAGCTGGTTTCCGAGATTAAGGCCGATATAGGCGTGATTTACGACGGAGACGCCGACCGTGTGATGTTCGTGGACGACAAAGCCCGCTTCGTGGCTCCCGACCTGGTGGTGGCCCTGATGGCCCGCTATTTCTGCGACGAACGCGGCGAAAAGAATCCCCGCGTGCTTCAGGAAATCCGTTCCAGCCTTGCCGTGGCCGAAGAACTGACGGCCAATTACAACGCCGAGGTCTACACCTGGCGTGTAGGACGCGCCTTCGCTGCTCCGAAGCTCCGTGAAATCGACGGCCTGTGGGGCGGCGAACTTGCCGGCCATTACTATTTCAAGGACTTCTTCTACAGCGACAGCGGCATGCTTTCCAGCATCATCGTCCTCCGTATCGTGAGCGCCCTCAAGAAGCAGGGCATCAAGCTTTCGGACGAGATTGACCGCCTGACCCGCTACAAGAACTCCGGCGAAATCAACTATAAGGTAGAGGATAAGAAGGGCGCCATGGACGCCGTGAAGGCCCATTTCGAAGGTAAGGAACAGCCCACCAAGGTGATGGACTTCGACGGCTACCGCCTGGAATTCCCCAATTGGTGGTTCAATATCCGTCCTTCCAATACGGAGCCATACCTCCGCTTTATCTGCGAAGCCACTTCGGATGAACTTCTGAAAGAAAAGATCGCCGAGGCCGACGAAATCATTGTGAAAGGTTTCGGCGGCAAAAGGTAGAGGATGAAAAGAGGCTTCCTATCGCTCCTGCTTCTGTGCGCCGGGCTTGGCCTGAGCGCACAGACTGAAGCCGACAGCCTGGCCGTCCGTCAGGCCGATTCCCTCCGCCATGCTTTCGGCCGTGAGAGCTTAGCCAATTCTGCCCAGCAGCCCACTACGCCTTATGGTGATACCCTGGATACGGGGAACCCCATGGTTAAGGTGGTACTTTACAATAACGGCACCTACCGTTATGTGAAGGACAGCTCGCAGATGGCTTCGGACAGCGTTTTTACCGAATGCTGGGATACCCGCGCCGTGAATCCATACCGTGATAAGCCTGATGCATTGCCGGATAAGTTTTCAATTTGGGTGGTGGATACTCTGGATTCATATGTGTGCCCTTATGTTACAAAACCGCGCTCCCAATTCGGTTACAGGCACGGCAGAAGGCACCAGGGAATTGACCTCCCGTATCCGAAAGGCACCCCGGTCGCAGCTACTTTTGACGGCAGGGTGAGGATTTCCAGCTATGTCAGCGGATACGGAAACCTGGTGGTAATCCGCCACGCCAACGGTCTTGAAACTTTCTACGGACATCTTTCCGAAAACAAGGTGCAGTCCGGAGACTGGGTGCGTGCCGGCGATATTATCGGCCTTGGAGGCTCCACCGGCCGTTCCACCGGCCCCCATCTGCATTTCGAAACCCGTTATCGCGGCGCAGCCTTCGACCCGGCATGGCTTATAGACTTTGAGACGGGAACACTCCGCCACCGTCTCCTGACAGTGCGCAGCTGGTATTTCAATCCAAACCAGCGCTATGTCCAGGACGTGGATGACGAAGACGAGATTTTCCGCACCGATGAAGAGGACCGTCTCCTTGCCGAAGAACAGGCAAAGAAGGAAGCCGCAGCGCGTGCTGCAGCGGAAGCCGCCGCCAAGAAGTATCACACCATCCGTTCTGGAGATACCCTTTCCGGCATAGCCAAAAAGTACCACACCTCCGTAAAGGCCCTGTGCCAGTTGAACGGAATGAAGGAAACGACGGTGCTTCAGGTAGGGAAGCGGATCAGGGTTAAATAAAAAAACGCAGGCCATCGAGGTCTGCGTTTTAATTTTCTTGCAAGCGGACTACCAGCGGTCTTCGTCAGATACGGTGAGTTTCTTGCGGGCGTGACGACGGCGGGCGTTGAGAACGCGGCGGCCGTTGGCGGAGGCCATTCTTGCGCGGAAGCCGTGCTTGTTCACACGCTTGCGGCGGGAAGGTTGGAATGTTCTTTTCATGATATCTCTATTTTTATACTATTCGCGTAAGGACTGCAAAGGTAATAATTCCCGTCGAAAACGCCAAATTTTTTTACAGTTTCTTAAGCCATAGTATACTGTCCGGCCCTTCGTTGAAAAGCAGGTCCAGTATGCTCAGCCCTTTTGTGAATGAACCCATGCGGTCACGGAACACCTGATAGTAAGGTTTTCCCAGTCCGAGGCCTTCCAGTATGTCATTGGACTTCTTGGGATGAATGACGTAGCGGAAATCTTCTTCTGCCTCTTTCCGGAAAGAAACCGTAGGGGAGAGCGAGGCTGCAATGCCCGTTTCTTTCAGACACCAGCGGATGAGCTCAAGGTTAAGCTCCCAGAGTGTAGGCATGCCGCTCTCCATAATCCGGAACAGCTCTTCTTTATAATAATGGAAGTAGGCCGACGTTTCGTAGGCCGTGGAAAGGGCCCTTTCGCTGCGGACCACCCAGGGCGTGGAATAGTCCACAAGAACGCTTCTTATACCCATGTCGGCACCGTGGACTACGGGAACCTGAAGCATCTGGACGCCGTCTCCGGCAATGATGTAGCAACGGTTGCGGTAGCTTTGCTTCTGGTAGTTCTCGAAGGCTTCAAGCTCCACGCAGGAAGGCAAAACCCTGTCCGGGGACAGGGTCATATCGCGTGCCGCGAGGGCGAACCACTCCAGCGGCGGAAAGTATGCCGTGGAAAGGAGCACTATTTTTCCTGACGGGGCTTGGGGATGATTCCGCGGCGGCTGCGGCGGATGAAACCAAGGATTACGTCCCTCTGCTCAGACGCGGGGAAATTGGCCTCGATGAACTCCACTGCCTGGCTTGTGTTCATGCCCTGGAAGTAGATTGCATCGTAAATGGCTTTGATTTCGTTCACCTGCTCTTCGGTGAAGCCGCGCCTGAGAAGGCCGATACGGTTGACGCCTTCGAACACCACGGGATCCCTGCCCGAAAGCACATACGGGGGCACGTCCTTGGAAAGGCGGCTGCCCGCCTGGAGGAAAGAATGAGTGCCGATGGAGGTGAACTGGTGGGTGCCGGCTTTGCCAGCGATTGTGGCCCAGTCGTCCACGTCGGTTTCTCCGGCCAAGCCGGCATAGCTCACGATTATGCAGTGATTGCCGATGTGGCAGTCGTGTGCTATGTGAACGTATGACATGATGAGGGTGTCGTTGCCGATTTTGGTTACCCCGCGGCCGCTTGCAGCAGTGCCGCGGTTGATGGTGGCGCATTCGCGGATGTTGACCCTGTCGCCGATTTCGACCCATGACTCTTCGCCTTCGAACTTCAGGTCCTGCGGGATGGCGCCCACGACGGCACCAGGGAAGACATTGCAGTTTTTCCCGATCTTTACATGGTTGAAGATTGTGGCGCCGTTCATGATGCGGGTGCCGTCTCCAATCTCTGTCTGTGCGTCGACAAAGGCAAAGGGCCCGATTTCGATGTTGTCTCCGAGGACTGCATCGGGACTCACATATGCCATGGGATGAATCTTGTTCATAGTCTTGTTCTGTTAAAGGAGTGCCCTCAGGGCCTTTGCGGCCTTGGTGTTGATGGAGTGGCCGGGCTTGTAGGCTGTGATGCGGGCGTTCATGTAACCTCCGGCCAGGCGAAGGTCTCCAAGGAGATCCAGCATTTTGTGGCGGCCGCATTCGTCGGGGAAGTGGAGTTCCAGGTTGTTAAGGTAACCTTCGTCCGTAATCTTGATGCCGGGGAGGTTGAACAGGTTGGCGATGGAGCTGAGCTGTTCCTCGTTCACGGGGTTCTCCACAATTACGATAGCATTGTCCACGTCGCCGCCTTTGATGAGGTTGTTGCGGAACAGGTACTCGATTTCGTGGAAGAAGACGAAAGTGCGGCATACGCCAATCTCATGCGCGTAGTCGGTGTTTTCGTCCCAGTGGGCGCTCTGGATGCCAAGAATCTTGGAGCCGAAGTCCACTGTAATATCGGCCGAAGGTGCTGCTGCAGGCTCAATCCGTACCCAGGAACCTCTTTTGTCGTCCCGGATTTCCAGGGACTGGGGAATGTCGATGTATTTTCTGGGAACGCCCTGGTCCTCAAGACCGTCTTTAACTATTGCTTCCACATAGGGGCGGGCGCTGCCGTCAAGGATAGGGACTTCGATGTTGTCCAGTTCGATGAGGGCGTTGTCCACTCCCAGGCCGGTGAGGGCCGACATGATGTGCTCTATGGTTACGGCTACTGCCTCGTGCTGGCTTATGGTGGTGCTGCGCGCGGTGTTGGACACGTTCTCCGCCAGGGCTTCGATGATGGGCTTGGTCCTCAGGTCCGTCCTTTTGAACTTAATGCCACTGTCCGCGGGGGCAGGCAGAATCTTCATGTGGGCGTAAGTACCTGTATGTAAGCCTTTTCCTTGGAAGTAATAGGTCTTTTTTAACGTATGCTGGTTTTTGGGCATGCGGCTTTTCCTTTCTGTATAAGTCTGCAAAGATACGAATTTTTTTTATTCCTCTCCGCTCTTCTTGAATTTGGCGTATGCCTTGAGGAAGGTGTTTCGGGGAATGGCTGGCATGCCGACGAGGTATTCGCCTTCGTTTTTCACGTTTCCTATGAGGCCGCACTGTGCAAGGAGTGTGGTATGCGGAGCTACTTTCACGTGCCCCACAATGCCCACCTGGCCTGCCAGGATGCAGTTTTCGCCAAGTTCTGTGGAACCGGCGATACCGCACTGGGCTGCCATGGCGGTGTTCCTGCCAACCACAACGTTATGGGCGATCATGCATAGGTTGTCGATCTTGACTCCGTCTTCGATTATGGTGGACTCCATCTGCGCGCGGTCGATGGTGGCGTTGGCGCCGATTTCGACGTCGTTGCCGATAATAACATTGCCCAGGTGCTCGATTTTCTGCCAGGTACCGTCCGGCTGGGGAGCATTGCCGAAGCCGTCGGCCCCGATGACTGCGCCGCTGTGGATAATCACCCTGTCGCCGATTACCATGCCGGGGTAGATGCGTACGCCGGGATAGATGATGCAGTTTTTGCCGATGGTTGTGCCTTCGCCGATGCTTACGTTGCTGTGAATGACGGTATAATCACCCACGCTCACTTTTTTGCCGATATTGGTGAAGGGACCGATATAGACTTTCTTCCCGTAATGGGACGAGAAAGGATGCCAGATGGAGCGGAGGCTCCTGTGGCGACGGTACTTTTTGCGCTGGTCGCTTGCCCATTTGAGTAACTGCGATACAGCGGTATAGGCGTTTTCTACGCGTATCATCGTAGGCGTTACCGGCTTTTTGGGCTGGAAGTCCTTGTTCACGATAATAAGCGACGCCTGGTTGGTGTATACGTATTCTTCGTACTTGGGGTTGGCGAAAAAGCACACAGAGCCGGGTTTGGCGTGCTCTATTTTGGCGAAACGGGTGGCTTTGGCGTTTTCGTCGCCTTCTATCGTTCCGCCAAGGTACTGTGCCAGGAATTTTGCAGTTACTTCCATACTAGATCAGGGGTTCTGCCGTCATTGCTGCGGGCTGTGGGATGCCCATGAGCTTGAGGATGGTGGGGGCGACGTTGCAAAGGGCGCCGTCTTTAACTGTCTTCACCGCATCGCCGGCATTGATTACCACGAACTGTACTGTGTTCAGGGAGTGGGCGGTGTTGGGTGTGCCGTCGGCATTGACTTCGAAATCGGCGTTGCCGTGGTCGGCGGTCAGGAGCACCACGTAGTCGTGGGCTATGGCTTCGTCCACAACCTGCTTGACCAGTTTGTCTATGCAGGCCACGGTCTGTGTGACTGCTGTGTAAACTCCGGTATGGCCTACCATGTCGCCGTTTGCGAAGTTCAGGATAATCATGTCCTGCTTTTCAGATTTGATTTCGGCGATGAGTTTTTCGGCCACTTCTGGGGCGCTCATCTGGGGAAGGAGGTCGTAGGTGGGAACCTTGGGGCTGTTCACCAGGATGCGGTCCTCATTCTCGAAAACTGTCTCGCGGCCGCCGTTGAAGAAGAAGGTGACGTGGGCGTATTTCTCGGTTTCGGCAATGCGGAGCTGGTGTTTTCCGGCTTTGGAAACCGTCTCGCCAAGGGTGTCCTGCACAAGTTCTTTGTCGAAGAGGATGTGTACACCGGTGAAGGAAGCGTCGTAGGGGGTGAGGCAGCAGTAGTAAAGGGGAATGGTGTGCATGCCTTCCTCCGGCATATCCTTCTGGGTCAGGGCTGCGGTGAGCTCGCGGGCGCGGTCGTTGCGGAAGTTGTAGAAGATTATGGCGTCGCCTTCTTCGATGGTTGCGACGGGCTTTCCGTTCTCGGTAACTACGATGGGCTTGATGAATTCGTCGGTGACGTCGGCGTCATAGCTGGCCTGGATGCCTTCCTGGGCCGATTCGAATGCGGCGCCCTTGCCTTCTACCAGCAGGTCGTAGGCTTCTTTTACCCTGTTCCAGCGCTTGTCGCGGTCCATGGCGTAGAAGCGGCCGCATACGGAAGCTACCTTGCCGGTGGTTTCGGCCATTTTCTCTTCAAGCTCCTTTACGAAGCCCAGGCCGCTGCGGGGGTCTGTGTCGCGGCCGTCCATGAAGGCGTGTACGTACACTTTGTCAAGGCCTTCCTCCTTTGCCACGCGGAGGAATTCGTACACGTGGTCCAGGGAGCTGTGAACGCCGCCGTGGGAGGTCAGGCCCATCAGGTGGAGCTTTTTGCCGCTCTTCTTCACATACTCGTATGCTGCCTTGATTTCTTTGTTTTCAAGAAGCTTGTGCTCACGGCAGGCGATGTTTATCTTTACCAGGTCCTGATACACAACGCGTCCTGCGCCAAGGTTCATGTGGCCTACCTCGGAGTTGCCCATCTGACCGTCCGGGAGGCCGACATATTCACCGCAGGCCTGAAGATGTCCGTAAGGGTATTTCGCCCTGAGTGCGTCTATGTTGGGTGTGCCCTGGGTCCAGATTGCGTTGGAATAGTCGTGGCGGCCTTCGCCCCAGCCGTCCAGAATCATGAGAAGTACTTTTCTGTTCATATCTTTTTATCTTTTTAATTCATCGTCATTCCCGGCGGTCCCTGAGTCGGCCCCTGAGCTTGTCGAAGGGTGACCGGGAATCTCATAAGTCTACAAAGTTAATCATTTTTTGCCGATATCCATATAAGGTCGCCCTAACTTATCGCTTTCGGAAACCCTTCGCTTCGCTTCGTCCCTCCCATTCCCTTTGGGAACGGGCCCCTCCCTCTCATAGCCGAGGGCGGCTAAGGCCTCCGAAAGCGACAAGTTAGGGCTGCTTCGCGATAATCCGGAGGATGCGGCAGGTGGTTTTTGTGACACGGATGCTGTGGTCGATGCAGAAGGGGATGACGGCCAGCACGTGGTGAGGGTCCTTGGCGCTTTTCAGTAGCGGGATGAAGGGCTTTTCGTCGGCCGGGATGTGGTGGTCCGTGAACCAGTCCTGCAGCTTTTTCTTTCCAGGTGCTCCCAGCGGCTTGATCCAGTCTCCGCTCTCCCATCTACCTTCCGTGAACTCTCCGGCTTTGTCTGCATCCATGATCAGCACCCCTTTTGGCTGCTTTACCGGCTGCGTTCCGTCCCAGGGCTCTTCACAAATCTCAAACTCTTCGGTCGGTGAGCAAAACTGCCCGTTTTTGCTCACCGACGCATCGTTTTGGGTGCCCGGTGAGCATTTTGGCCTGTTTTTGCTCACGGAGCTTTCCGCAGAGGTACAGGCTCCTGAATCTGTGGCCGCCCGTGGCCTCATGAACGGGAGGGGCCCGCTGCCAGAGGCAGTGGGAGGGACGAGGAGCGAAGCGACGAAGGATTCAGGAGCCTGTACCTCTGCGGAAAGCTCGCTGGCGAACCGGGCCATGTCGCGGTTTAGGGTTTCCACGAAGCTGGGATTGATTTCGGCAAAGACGGGGAATACTAAGTTCCTGAGTTTGTTGCGTTTGTATCCGTTTTCGGCATTGGTGCGGTCTTCGCGCCAGGAGAGGCCGGCGGAGGTTGCGAAGGCCTCGATATCGGCCCTGGTCATGCCTAGTAGGGGCCTCAAAAGGGGAATGTCGCTGAAGTCCGGGTCAGGGATGAAGCCCGATTCCTTCATGCCGGTGATACCGCGGAGGCCGGTGCCGCGAAGGAGGTTCAGAAGCAGAGTCTCGGCATTGTCGTTGGCGTTGTGGGCAACGGCAAGTGCAGAGTAGCCAAAAGAGCGGCAGAGTTCCCCGAACCAGTGGTAGCGCAGCCGGCGTGCTGCCATCTCGATGGAAATGCTTTCTGACGAAGCGTAAGTTTCTGTGTCGAAGCGCTTTACGTGGCATGTAATGCCATGCGAAGAGGCCCAGGAGCGGACGAAGGCTTCGTCCCCGTCCGATTCGGCGCCCCTTAAAGAAAAGTTGCAGTGCGCAATGGCAAAAGGCTCGCCCGAAAGGCGAACCTTTTCTGCCAGGCACATCGAATCAATGCCGCCGCTTACTGCAACAAGAAGCATGGCCTAATGCTGGCGGTTTAAGGTGTAAACAAAGCCGAACTCAAAGTATTCCCTGAACTGTACGCCCTTGTAATCACCTTTACCGTCACCGTCGGTGTCGCGCACCATTACGAAAGGATCGTAGATGAGGTTGGTGGTGAAGGTCAGACCAAAGAATTTGAGCAGTTTCCAGGTAATCTTGTTGTCCCAGTTGATACGGGGCTCGACCTTTGGTTTGAGGTAGTTGTAGAAAACGTTTACCTGAGTATTGAAGCTGAAGGTGTCGTTTATCACCCAAGCGGCGTCCAGTTTCAGCTGGGCACCCAGTTCCATACGGGCTAGCTTGAAGTCATCGTATGCTCCTGCTTCATAGGCTTGTTTGCGGGCCCATTGTTCCGTTTCATCAGAGGTGACTATTCCTTCTTCCTGATGGTGCCGGATTTCCTCTGCGTAAGGGCTGTCCGGTTTCAGGTCCATACCGTAGGTGTAGCGGAGCTCCTCCAGGATTACAAATACGGCACCTCCAGTGAGCGGGGAGAAGTTGAGCGAGAACCATGGCGCAGGCGTCCACAGCACACCGACACCCAGATTTACATAGGCCGGAGAGAAGAAACCGGACTTGAGGTTGCGGGCATTCAGCCAGTCCTCAGCGGTAGGCTCGGACTGTCCGTCGCTCTTGGGAGTATTGTAGGCGAAGTTCTTGCCGAACTGTGTCTTGAAATCGAAGCTGCCGGAATATGCCAGGTTCTTAATCTGTGATGCATATCCCCACTTTGACTCGAAGTAAATGCGGTCCTTGGTTTTCTGGAATATGGGTTTGTCGGCCGAGTACATCTGGCCGTAATCCAGCTGGAGGTGGTTCATTCCAGTAATCTTGCCCTTGGCATAATTGGCCGTGGCGTCAAGGTTTCCGGAAATGGACACGTTGTTGTAACCGCCGGCGGCCCACTGGCTCAGGAAAGTCTGGCCAAAGTTTATGCTTGTGGTGATGGTGGAGTTCCAGTATTTGGGCTTTTCTACCTTCTGGGGAACGTCCTCGGAGGCAGTGAGGGTTGCTGCTGCCTGTGCTGCAGCGTCCTGGGTGTTCTGGGCCGATGCCGCCACTGCGGCGAATACGGCTATGATGCTGATGAATAGTTTCTTCATATCAAAAAAGTTAGATACGCTCGGCCTTTGGCCTCGGTATGACAATAAAAGATTAGTATGATCTGGCAAATAGTACTCTCTGGTGCGAAGGCTTGCCGGTGTAGATGCACTTGCCTTCTTCCATGCACACGGCGCTGTCCACGGGGATGCAGCGTATGGTGGCCTTGGTTTCTTCCTGAATCTTTGCCTCGGTTTCGGCTGTGCCGTCCCAGTGGCAGAGGAGGAAGCCGCCCTTTTCAATCTCTTCCTTGAAATCTTCCCAGGTGTCAACCTTGCGGATGGAAGCGTCGCGGAAGGCGAGGGCTTTGTTGTATATGTTCTTCTGAATGTCGTCCAGAAGGCCGATGATCCTTTCGTCCAGGCCGTCCAGGGGTTCGGAAATCTTTTCCAGGGTGTCCCTGCGGGCAACCTCCACAGTTCCGTTCTGAAGGTCGCGGGGGCCCATTGCCAGGCGCACGGGAACGCCTTTGAGCTCCCATTCGGCGAACTTGAAGCCGGGGCGGAGGGTGTCGCGGTCGTCAATTTCCACGCTGTGGCCCTTTGCCTCCAGGGCTTTCTTTACTTCGTACATCTTGTCCAGCACGGCGTTGTGCTCTTCCTCGCTCTTGTAGATGGGAACCATGACCACCTGGATAGGGGCCAGGGCAGGGGGGAGTACAAGGCCGTTGTCATCTCCGTGGGCCATGATGAGGGCGCCCATGAGGCGGGTCGAAACGCCCCAGGAAGTGGCCCAGACATAGTCCTGCTTGCCTTCGTTGTTGGTGAACTGTACGTCGAAGCTCTTGGCGAAATTCTGGCCCAGGAAGTGCGACGTGCCTGCCTGGAGGGCCTTGCCGTCCTGCATCAGGGCCTCGATGGTCATGGTGTCAAGGGCGCCGGCGAAACGCTCTCCGGGACTCTTGTGGCCGACGACCACGGGAAGTGCCATAATCTCACGGGCGAAGCGAGCATAGACGTTTACCATCTGCTCTTTGCGCTCTTCAGCCTCGGCGGCGGTGGCGTGGGCGGTGTGGCCTTCCTGCCAGAGGAATTCGGCGGTGCGGAGGAAAAGACGGGTACGCATCTCCCAGCGCACTACGTTGCACCACTGGTTGCACAGGATGGGGAGGTCCCTCCAGCTGTGTACCCAGTTTTTGTAGGTGTTCCAGATGATGGTTTCGGAGGTTGGACGGACTATGAGTTCTTCCTCCAGTTTGGCCGAAGGGTCCACGACTATGCCGTTACCGTCGGGTGCGTTCATGAGCCTGTGGTGAGTTACCACGGCGCATTCCTTGGCGAAACCTGCTACGTGCTCTGCCTCCCTGCTGAAGAAGGACTTAGGGATGAAGAGAGGGAAGTACGCGTTCTTTACGCCGGTTTCCTTGAACATGCCGTCCAGTATGCCCTGCATCTTTTCCCAGATGGCATAGCCATAGGGCTTGATGACCATGCAGCCGCGCACCGCGCTTTGCTCCGCAAGGTCGGCTTTTACTACCAGGTCATTGTACCACTGTGAGTAGTTTTCGGACCTTCTGGTTACCTCTTTTGCCATAATTCTATTTGATTTTTTTGTTTTTGTGCGTAATATTGCCCTTCGAAAAGGAGGTTTGAGGTACAAAAATTGCAACACTCCTTTGGAGGCCCGGTTTTTCCGGACCACAAAGATACTATTTTTTATTTAAAGTAGGAGGTTCTGACATGAAAAAGAGACTGGCCTTTGCCGCCGCGGCCTTCGCCGCCCTTTCCTGCTCTTCCATGAGCCAGGTCCAGACCAAAGTCTGGGACGACGGCATGTACACCCGACCCGCTCCCTCGGAAGTTGCCGTGGTGACGGATCAGGAGGTGGACAATCTCCTGGCCGATACCCGTTCTTCCCAGGCCTATATCCTCAGCAAGGGGGACACCCTGGCCGTCCAGGGCGCAAAACCCGTGCTTTTCTCCAATGACAATACGGTAATAAACGTAATTGAAGTAGGACCGTCATGGGCCTGGGGCTATCCCTGGTACGGGTCCTGGTATTATGGACGTCCATGGTACTACAGACCCTACTCATCATGGTATTGGGACAGGCCCTGGTATTATTCCGACGCCTGGTTCTGGGCCGATACATGGTACTACGACAACTGGTACTACTATCACAGTCCCTGGTACTATCACGGCTACTATAATCCCTGGTACTATAGCTCATGGTATGGTCCTTATGATTCCTGGTACTGGCGTCACCACTATGGCTATGGCCCTGGCTTCGCGTATGGCGGCTGGGGTTGGCACCATCCGGAAGTTCGCGAAGGCAGGATGGACAGGGAACACGGACGCGGCATAAGAGGCGCCGCGGCGTTCTCCTCAGGTGTCAGCAGCCGCGCCGGCACTTCGCGCGGAACCTCTTACCGCAGTTCTGATACAGGTGTGAGTTCCGGCAGTTCTATAAGGGCCGTGTCGGCATCTCGTTCCACCGGTTCCACACGCTCAGCGTCAAGCTACAGCAGCTCCAGCCGGAGCACCAGCGGCGTTTCAAGCGCCTCAAGAAGCACTTCGTCATCCAGCCGCAGTGTCAGCTCCGGCAGCGGCACGGTCCGTTCGTCAAGCTCCACAAGTTCGTCCAGTTCGGTCCGTTCCGGCAGCAGCAGTTCCGCGCGTTCCTCAGGTAACTACCGCGCCGCGGGAAGCTCTTCGTCCTATTCCCGCTCTACGGGCGGTTATTCCTCAGGCAGCAGCTCGCGCTCATCGTCAGGATCTTCAAGCAGCAGCCGTTCTTCCGGCGGCTATTCCGGCGGCAGTTCTTCCCGCTCGTCCGGCAGTTATTCAGGCGGCAGCTCCACCCGTTCATCGGGCGGTTATTCCGGCGGCGGCAGTTCCCGTTCCTCTGGAGGTTATTCCGGTGGCGGCGGCAGTTCCCGCTCCAGCGGCGGGCGCCGATAATAATTTAATTCAGAGTTGGTTATGAGAAAGATAATAGTTTCCGTCCTGGGTATGGGTATTGCTCTTGCGGCATCGGCCCAGAATTGGCAGGACGCGCAGATACTTTCATCAAGCGAGTACGGCGGTACGGCCCGCAGCCTTGGTATGGGTAACGCCCTTACCGCTGTTGGCGGGGACCCCGGCTCCCTTGTCTTCAATCCCGCGGGCTCGTCGGTCTCGGCCTATTCACAGTTTTTCTTCAGCCCCGGCGTATCTGTGTCCATCGTGGGAGCAAAGGGCATAACCTATGCTGCCGGAGATAATGAGCCTGTCGGTTTCGGCGACAATGTGAACACCGGCTATGCGCGTTTCAAAGTGCCCAGCGTAGGTCTTATCCTAAGCCTGGACAATGGGAGGCGCAGCGGATGGAAGCGTTCGGCTTTCGGCTTCACTTTCAGTTCTTCGGCGGATTATACGTCCAGGATGGTGGCTTCAGGCCTCAATTCCACTACCAGTTATGCTGCATCTCTGGCTTCCTCGGCCGACGGATATGCCGCAAGCGTCCTGGGTTCTGGGGACTGGTACTATAACGGAAGCGACAAGGGCCTCCGCCCGTCTTGGGAAGACATGACCGGCTACAGGGCAGGTCTGTTCGACCAGATTACCCGCCTTCCCAACAAGTACATCGCTCTTACAGAAGTGCTTGGCGAGGATGGCAAGGTGCACATGGCGGACCCGATAAGGCAGAGCTACGGCAGGCAGACAACCGGCGGCAAGAACGAATTCCTCATTAACTATTCGGCAAATTACAGCGACATACTTTATCTGGGGGCCAGTGTTGGTATAAGCATCCTCAATTACCGGATGTCGCGTTATATGACAGAGAATCCGGACGACCCTTCCAGTTATCCGGTGATAAGCTATGATGACGGCTCCACGCTCAGCCTTCAATCCCTGAGAATGAGGGAGAACCTAAGGATCACAGGCTCTGGAGTGTATCTTAAGGTGGGCGCAATCGTAAGGCCCGTCGCCGGTCTCAGGATTGGCGCAGCCGTACAGACTCCCACCCGCATGACTCTGCGTGAGCGTTACGGCTTTGCGGCCGATGTAAAGTCGTCGGGAAAGCAGCTTCCCTCGGCTACCAGTCCCGAAAACGACTGGGGTTATGCCATCAGGCAACCGTTCCGCGCAAATGTGGGGCTGGCATACTCCATAGGCAATGTCGCCGTCATCAGCGCCGATTATGAAGCGGCCGATTACTACAGCGCGCGCTTCATCTCACGCGATTACAGCGGTGACAGCCTGGACGATCCCAATTTCTGGGCAGTCAACTACGACATCCGTGACATAATGGGCTGGGGCCATCAGCTTCGCGCAGGTGCTGAGGTAAAGCCCGTCCCATGGCTCTCCGTCCGCGCTGGTTACAATTATATCACTTCCGGCGAAAAGGCCCGTTTCTATGACGGTGAAGTGGTGAAGCTTACTCCGGAAGAAAAGGCGGCCAAGGCACGTCAGGCCTTTATGTTAGGCCTCGGATGGAACGGCGGCGCCTTCTATGCCGACTTTGCCGTCCGCTGCAGGCTCCTCCCTGTGGAATTCATCGTCCCATACGAGTATTACTACGCTCCGAATCCTGAACAATACTACGACAAAGTGGTGGATACTAGTTTCCTTACCCCGGAGATCCGTTACACCTCTACAATGGTGGATGCCATATTTACCCTTGGCTGGCGCTTCTGACGGCGCGTTTTCTGCCAAATTGTCAGCCTTAGGCCGCTGGCACGAAGTTCGATAATATCCTGGCGTCGTCCAAAAACGGGCGGCGCCAGATTTTTAAACTGTCATTCCCGGCCTGACCGGGAATCTCAGAAAAAGAAATTAAATTAAAAACATCGAATATTATGGGTAAAATTATCGGCATCGACCTTGGAACAACCAATTCCTGCGTCGCAGTGATGGAAGGCAATCAGCCAACCGTCATCATCAATAACGAAGGCCAGCGCACAACTCCTTCCGTGGTAGCTTTCACCGAAGGCGGAGAGCGTAAGATAGGCTCTCCTGCAAAGCGTCAGGCCATTACCAACCCCCACAACACCGTGTTCTCCATCAAGCGTTTCATGGGTGAAACCTACGATCAGGTGAGCACAGAGGTTGCGCGCGTACCTTACAAGGTTACCCGCGGCGAGAACAACACCCCCCGCGTGGACATCAACGGCAAGCTTTATACTCCCCAGGAGATATCGGCAATGATTCTTCAGAAGATGAAAAAGACCGCCGAAGAATATCTGCGCCAGGAAGTTACGGAAGCTGTCATTACCGTTCCCGCATACTTCTCCGACTCCCAGCGCCAGGCCACCAAGGAGGCAGGTCGCATCGCTGGACTGGACGTGAAGCGTATCATCAACGAGCCCACCGCGGCAGCCCTCGCATACGGCCTTGACAAGAAGGACAAGGACATGAAGGTTGCTGTGTACGACCTGGGCGGCGGCACCTTCGATATCTCCATCCTCCAGCTGGGCGACGGCGTGTTCGAGGTTCTGTCCACCAACGGCGACACCCACCTCGGCGGTGACGACTTCGATCAGGTGATCATCGACTGGCTCGCTTCCGAGTTTGCCGCAGATAACGGCGGAATCGACCTTAAGAAAGACCCTATGGCCCTGCAGAGGCTTAAAGAGGCCGCCGAAAAGGCAAAGATCGAGCTCTCCAGCCAGACCTCCACGGAGATCAATCTCCCTTACATCATGCCTGTGGACGGCGTTCCCAAGCACCTTGCAAAGACCCTCACCAGGTCCAAGTTCGAGCAGCTATCTGACGCCCTCTTCCAGAGGTCCATCGCACCTTGCCGCCAGGCCCTCGCAGATGCACATCTGAATCCTTCCGACATTGACGAGGTGCTCCTCGTTGGCGGTTCCACCCGTATCCCTTACGTGCAGGAGATGGTGAAGAATTTCTTCGGCAAGGAGCCCAACAAGAGCGTGAACCCCGACGAAGTCGTCGCTATCGGCGCATCCATTCAGGGCGGCGTTCTGGCAGGCGACGTGAAGGACGTGCTTCTTCTGGACGTAACTCCGCTTTCCCTGGGTATCGAAACCCTCGGCGGAGTCATGACCAAGCTTATCGAGTCCAACACCACTATCCCTGCCAAGAAGAGCCAGGTGTTCTCCACCGCGGCCGACAACCAGCCCGGCGTTGAAATCCGCGTCCTCCAGGGCGAGCGTCCCATGGCAAAGGACAACAAGCAGATAGGCATCTTCCACCTGGACGGCATCGCTCCCGCACCCCGCGGAGTGCCCCAGATCGAGGTTACCTTCGATATCGACGCCAACGGTATCCTGAACGTATCGGCAGTGGACAAGGCCACGGGCAAGGAACAGCACATCCGTATCGAGGCTTCCTCCGGCCTTTCAGACGCCGAAATACAGCGCATGCGTGACGAGGCCAAGGCCAACGAAGCCGCCGACAAGGCCGAAAAAGAGCGCATCGACAAGATCAACAACGCCGATGCTCTCACCTTCCAGGCCGAGAAATTCCTGAAAGAGAACGGCGACAAAGTCCCCGCAGACATCAAGTCAGAGGTGGAGACTGCGTGCAATGCCCTCAAGGAAGCTGTCAAGGCCCAGAACATTGCCGATATTGACAAGTACTCCGAGCAGCTGAACAAGGCCTTCGAGAAGATGTACCAGGCTTCCGCAGGCGCCCAGCAGGGAGGTCCTCAGGGTCCTTTCCAGGGCGGTCCCCAGGGCCCGTTTAACGGCGGCCCTCAGCCCGGTCCCCAGGACCAGGGTCCCGACGAGCAGTAAGCCCCGGCGCGCTTTGCCTGGTTCGGCCGCGTTTGCAAAAAACCGGCCTTCCAGCGCACTGTAGCTGCAAACGCGGCAACGATTTTGGCAAAAACAGCCATTTTCGCTGCCGCGTCTGCATTAAATCGCCGCTGTGTGCATTCTGTGTGCAAACGCGGCTACTTCTTCGGCCTCGGTCACGAAAACGGCCCAAAACGTGCCCGTCGTCGTCAGTTACGATGGCCGGGTTGGGGGTAAGGTCTAGCCGACATGGCCACCCTCGGCTGGAGAGGGAGGGGCCCGCTGATTTCAGCGGACGGGGCAAAGCTTGCTTTGCAACTGCCGATGAAAGCAGTGGGAGGGGGCGCGAAGCGACGGAGGCTAGACCTTACCCCCAACCCAGCTTCAGTGCGCAGCAGATGCATATTCTGCAATTACAGGAATTTTTCGTACATTTGTATGCAATGGTTCCTGAACTCGTAGACAAATACATATTCCTGGTGCAGACTTTCGTGGAGGCCGGAGAAAACGGTCTCACGCTGGAGGAGGTGCAGGCCAGGTGGGAGGGGCGCTACGGATCGGCCTATCCGCGCCGGTCATTCGTTAACCACAGAGCGGCGATAGAGGAGGTTTTCGGCATTGCTATTGTGTGCGACCGTTCTACAAACCGCTACATGATAGACCGAAGCGAAAGTGCAGTTGACAAGAGAGAAGCAACTGAATACCTGATAAATACATTCACCGTAAACAGCCTTCTTACCCTTGGGAAGGAGCGTCTGAGCGGGCGTGTATCCGTAGAGGATATTCCCTCGGGGCATCAGTGGCTTACATCGGTCATGCAGGCAATGCTGGATAACGCAGTGCTTACTATAGACTATAAAAAGTACCAGAGTTCGCAGGCTCAGCGCAGAGTTATTCATCCATACGCTGTAAAAGAGTTTGCGAAGCGCTGGTACATAGTTGCTTACAGCACGGAGGCGGAAGCTTTAAGGGTTTTCGCACTTGACAGGGTCGTGGCACTGGAACGCTCGGAGGAGCATTTCCGAATGCCCAAAGGCTTCGACGTTGACACTGTATTTGAAGGGAGTTACGGCATTTATCTCCCCGAAGGGCAGGAGCCGGTGCTGGTAAAGCTGCGGGCAACGGAACGGGAAGCGGCATACCTTCAGGACCTTCCGCTGCATCCTTCTCAGGTGCTTGTAAAATGGGAAGGAGAGCATGCCATTTTTGCCCTGCGCATCATTCCAAATCCCAACCTGGTGATGGAACTGTGCAAACACGGGAACAGGCTGGAGGTGCTGGAACCCGCCAGCCTCAGGGAAGAAGTGGCGAATGAATTGAAAAAAGCAATCAAACTATATGAACATTAAATCTTTAACCCTTGCGGCCTCCGGCCTATTTCTGCTGGCCGCCTGCACCAATGACAGTGAAATGAAACCCAAGCAAGGTTACATCGGCCCGGCCCGGCTGGAGATTACTGACGGGCACATGACTCCCGAAGTGCTATTGTCCCTGGGGCGGCTGAGCGACCCCCAGCTTTCTCCCGACGGAAAAACCATCCTCTATGGCGTAAGCTACACGGACATCAAGGAAAACCGCAGCGTGCGCAACCTCTTTACCATTCCGGTGGAAGGCGGCACTCCCACACAGCTTACCATGGACGGGAAAAGCATATCATCGGCCCGATGGAGCCCCGACGGCAGCGCTATCTTTTTCCTGCAGGGCGGACAGCTGTTCAAAGCCCCGTACAAAAACGGCAGGATTGGTAAGCGTGAGCAGCTTACCGATGTGGAAAAAGGCATCGACGACTATCTGCTTTCGCCGGATGCCTGTCAGATGCTGTACGTATCCACCGTGCACAGCGCCGTGGAAGTCCCTTCGGACACGGACCCGCTGCTGGACAAGGCCGAAGCCTTTGCCACAGAAGACCTTATGTACCGTCATTGGGATCACTGGCGTACGGAGATTAACCACACTTTCCTGGCAACGCTGGTGAACGGAGTGGTCAAAGAAGGCCTTGACATTCTGTGGGATGAACTCTTCGAACTGCCCAACGGCCCCTTCGGCGACGTTTCTGACCTGGCATGGAGCCCGGACTGCAGATATATCGCCTATGCATGCAAGAAGCTCACAGGTAAGGAGTACGCTTTTTCCACCAACACCTGCATCTACATTTACTGCCCTCTCACCGGCGAGACTTCGCAGGTTACTTTTGAAGGCGGTTATGATACCCACCCCGTCTGGAGCCCGGACGGCAGCCGCCTGCTGTGGCTTTCGATGGAGCGCGACGGCTACGAGGCCGACAAAGTGCGCCTTATGATGGGCGATGTAGCCTATGCCGAAGAAGGCGAAGGTCAATGCGCTAATCCTGAAGTGATTAACATCCGTGACCTGACGGCGGAGTTCAAATACAATGCGGACGGCCCGGTATGGGCTGCCGACAGCCAGTCCATCTACTTTGCTTCGCTTGTGGAAGGACTGCAGGCAATTTATAATGTAGTTCCCGGGCAGGAGCCACAGCGCCTCACCTCAGAGACTCTGTGGTTCGACTTTGGTTCACCTTTTGGCGTGCTGCAGGACGGGACCCTTCTTGCGACTTACTGCTCCATGGATTTCCCCACCGAGCTGGTGGCCGTTACGGATAAGTCCCTAAGGCAGATTACCTTCGAGAACGATCATATCCTATCCCAGCTTGACAGTCATGAGACCCAGGCCAGGTGGATTGATACTGTTGACGGTAAAAAGATGCTCACCTGGGTGCTTTACCCGCCGCTTTTCGATGCTTCCAAGACCTATCCCGCCATCGAGATCACCCTCGGAGGCCCCCAGGGCACGCTTTCCCAGGGCTGGAGTTACCGCTGGAATTACATGCTGATGTGCCATCAGGGCTATGTGGTGGTGCTTCCCAACAGGCGCGGAACAACTGCTTTCGGCCAGCCCTGGTGCGAACAGATTTCCGGCGATTACATCGGTCTTAACATGCAGGATTACCTTTCTGCAGCGCGCATGATCAAGGACGAGCCTTATGTCAGCGGCGTTGCAGCCTGCGGTGCTTCTTACGGCGGATACAGCGTTTACTATCTGGCCGGCATCCACGGCGATGTGTACGACTGCTTCGTTGCTCATGCCGGTATCTTCAACGAAGAGCACATGTACATGACCACGGAAGAGATGTGGTTCCCCAACTGGGACAACGGCGGCATTCCCCTGGAATACGCTTTTGAGGAAGGACAGGTTGGCCCTGCAGGCGACGGAATCACTTTCGGCGGCATCCAGCAGGCCGGATCGCCCTGGAGCAATAAGGCCGAAGCCGTTCGCCACTATGCGAACTCCCCGCACAAGCTGGTGCAGAAATGGCACACGCCCATCCTGTGCATCCACGGCGGGTCTGACTTCCGCGTCCCAGTGGACGAAGGCATGGCCGCCTTCAACGCCGCCCAGATGATGGGCGTACCTTCCCGCCTGATTGTTTTCCCCAACGAAAACCACTGGATCCTTAAGCCCCAGAACGCACTCTACTGGCACCGCAGCTACTTCGACTGGCTGGACCGGTGGATGAAGTAGTTTCTTCGGCCGCGTTTGCACGCAGAATGCACACAGCGGCGATTTAATGCAGACGCGGCAGCGAAAATGGCCGTTTTGGCCAAAATCGTTGCCGCGTTTGCAGTTGCAGTGCGCTGAAAGGCCGTTTTCTTGAAAACGCGGCGGAACGAAAAAAATCACTATCTTTGCGAGTGATGGACATGGGAACGGGCATACAGTACCTGCCGGGTGTGGGACCGAGGCGTGCGCAGCTGCTGGAGAGCGAGCTGGGCATAAGCACTGTGGGGGACCTGGTGCACCTGTATCCTTTCCGTTACATCGACCGGAGCACGATTGTGCGCATTGCGGATGTCCAGCCGGAACTTGCGCAGGTGCAGGTGAGGGCTACGGTCTTGAAGGTGAGGCTGTTTGCCAAAAATGGGGCTGAACTTCCGCCGGAACAGCTGAAATACAACAAGGTAAATCGTCTGAGCGCCATTGTGGGGGATGAAAGCGGGGAGATGGAGATGGTGTTCTTCAAGGGCGTGAAGTGGATTCACAGCCGGCTTATCCCTGGTTCAACCTTTATCTTTTTCGGCAAGCCTGCCGTATTCGGTAACCATCTTAATATGGTTCATCCGGAAGTGGATGCGCCGGATTCTGTCGGGACCGGCGTACTGAGCGGGGTTTATCCATCGACCGAAAAGCTAAAGAACTCCGGCATTACCGGAAAGGTCATGCTTAAGATGATGGCAACTGCGCTGGACGGCATTCTTCCTACAGTCCAGGAAACTCTGCCGGACTATATTCTTAGGGAAAAAGGCCTTGTGCCAATTACTTACGCCTTAAGGCAAATACATTTCCCCACGGATCAGACAGCCCTTGGAAAGGCTTCGCACAGACTGAAATTCGAAGAACTTTTCCTGCTTCAGCTGTCGCTCCTGAAGCAGAAATACGTTCGCAGCAGAAGCGAAACCGGCCTGAAAATGCCCGCAGTGGGGGAGGCGTTCAATGCCTGCTACAATGCTCTGCCTTACCAGCTTACCGGAGCGCAGAAGCGTGTAATCCGGGAAATTCGTGAAGACATGAAAAGCGGCCATCAGATGAACCGGCTGCTGCAGGGAGATGTAGGAAGCGGCAAAACCATGGTTGCCGTGCTCAGTGCGCTTATCGCCGTGGGCAATGGGTACCAGGCTTGCATAATGGCTCCTACGGAAGTGCTTGCACATCAGCACTTTGCGAATGTCTCCAAATACCTTAAACCAACAGGCGTAAGGGTGGAACTTCTCACCGGCTCCACCGGCACGGCAGCGCGAAGAAGTATACATGCCGGACTGCAGGACGGAAGCGTGGGAGTGCTCATCGGCACGCATGCTTTAATTGAAGATACAGTCCAGTTCCGTGCCCTTGGTCTGGCAATAGTGGACGAGCAGCACCGTTTCGGCGTGGATCAGCGTGCCAGACTTTGGCAGAAGGGATGGAACGGAATTCCGCCACATGTGCTTGTGATGACGGCAACTCCTATTCCCCGTACTTTAGCTATGACGCTTTACGGAGACCTGGACGTTTCGGTAATTGACGAAATGCCCCCTGGCCGCAAGCCGGTAACCACCATCTGCGTAGGGGAGGGGAAGCGCCATGCCATGCACAATTTTATCCGCGACGAAATTGCCAAGGGCAGGCAGGCTTTCATAGTGTATCCCCTCATTTTCGAGAGTGAAAAGATGGACTACAAGAACCTGGAACTGGGATACGAAGAGATAGTGAAAGCCTTTCCTTTGCCGGATTACAAGGTTGCCATAGTCCACGGACAGCAGTCGGCACAGGAAAAGGCTTTCAACATGGACGCATTTGCTGCCGGCCGAGCCAACATCCTGGTCTCCACTACCGTGATAGAAGTGGGCGTGGACGTCCCCAATGCGTCGGTAATGGTAATCGAGAGTGCCGAACGCTTCGGCCTTAGCCAGCTTCACCAGCTTCGCGGACGAGTAGGACGCGGCGCCGAACGCTCCTACTGCATACTGATGAAAGGCACCAAGGTTTCTAAGGAGTCCCAGAAGCGGCTGGACCTTCTGTGCGCCACAGAAAACGGCTTCGAACTGGCCGAAGAAGACATGAAGATGCGCGGCCCCGGGGACCTGGAAGGCACCCAGCAGAGCGGCCTCCCAATATCTCTGAACATCGCTTCGCTTGCCAAGGACGGACTTATTCTGTCCGACGCCCGCACCTATGCTACACACATCCTGGACCAGGATCCCACGCTTTCGGCACCTCACAACGCCATTCTTGCCGCCGAGCTCCGCAAAGACAAGTATCTGGTAAAGGACTATTCCCAGATTTCGTAATTCCGGCGAAAACCTGTCGGTTTTTCGCACTTTTTTTCTATTTTTGCCGTCCAGTAGTGTATTAATATCATTATTATGGACAATTTTACCCGTAAATACGTGGAGGGATTCATGGGCGATGTCATAGCCCGCAATCCCGGCGAGAGTGAGTTCCACCAGGCCGTCCGCGAGGTAGTGGAAAGCGTGGCGTCATATGTAACATCCTATCCCCATCTGATGGACCAGAAAGTCCTGGAACGGCTGGTAGAGCCCGAAAGAATCATCATTTTCCGCGTCCCCTGGATGGACGACCGCGGAGAGATCCACATCAACCGCGGCTTCCGTGTGCAGTGCAACAGCGCCATCGGCCCGTACAAGGGCGGTATCCGATTCCACGCCAGTGTGAACCTGTCCATCATGAAGTTCCTGGCCTTCGAGCAAACCTTCAAAAACGCCCTCACAACCCTGCCGATGGGCGGTGCAAAGGGTGGCAGCGACTTCAACCCCCGTGGCAAGTCGGACACCGAGGTGATGCGTTTCTGCCAGAGTTTCATGACAGAGCTTTACAGGCATATCGGCCCCAATACGGATGTCCCTGCGGGCGATATCGGTGTCGGCGGTCGCGAAATCGGCTACCTTTTCGGCCAGTACAAGCGCCTTAAAGATGAATTCAGCGGCACGCTTACAGGAAAGGGACTGGCATGGGGCGGAAGCCTCCTGAGACCGGAAGCAACCGGGTATGGCCTGTGCTATTTTGCCTCCGAGATGCTTGCCTCGCGCGGCGAAAGCTTCGAAGGAAAGAAGGTGAATATTTCCGGCGCCGGCAATGTGGCCCAGTACGCTGCACAAAAGGCCATGCGCCTTGGAGCCAAGGTCCAGACCCTCTCGGATTCTGACGGCTTCGTCTTCGACCCCGAAGGCCTGACCGAAGAGAAGATGGCATACGTGTTCGAGCTTAAGAACATCCGCCGCGGCCGTATAAAAGAATACGCGCAGAAGTACCCGCAGGCCACATACTATCCCGGCGAACGCCCGTGGAAGATTCCCTGCGACATCGCCCTCCCTTGCGCAACGCAGAACGAGGTTGAACTTGCCGATGCGGAGAATATTGTAAAGGGCGGCGCAATCTGCCTGGCCGAAGGCGCCAACATGCCCACTACGCCCGACGCCATCCGCCTGATTCAGGGCGCCGGTCTGCTTTATTCGCCCGGTAAGGCTTCCAACGCCGGCGGCGTGGCAACATCAGGCCTGGAGATGAGCCAGAACTCCATGCGGCAGCATTGGACGGCCGATGAAGTGGACAACTACCTGCGCCGCATCATGCACGACATTCACGACTCCTGTGTCAAGTATGGCAGCCGTGAAGACGGTACCGTCAACTACGTAAAGGGAGCCAATATTGCCGGCTTCATCAAGGTGGCCGGCGCCATGACAGACCAAGGACTGGTATAATATGGAAACAACGCAGCTGATGGCCAGGCGAATCAGACGGATCCTGCTGGTTTGCAACAATTACGACAATTTCTCCATGGAAGAGGACGGGAGCCTGCAGATGCGCATCTCGCGGGAGTACTCGGACCTTAACCTGTCGGGCCCGCCGGTGTTCGAACGGGCCGCATCCTCGTCGGAGGCGCTGGACAAGGCCAGGGCGGGTGAGCGCTGGGACCTGGTGATCTGCTCGTACAATTCCGGCGACGTGGACGTCTTCCACTTCGCCCGCGACATGAAGGCCCTTTCGCCGGAGATGCCGCTCGTCCTTCTCACCTCCTTCTCCAAAGAGGTGTACCGCCGGCTGGAAAGTCAGGACCATTCCCACATAGACTATGCCTTCAACTGGAGCGGCAGCACGGACCTTATCATCGCCATAATCAAGCTGCTGGAAGACAGCATGAATGCGCCTGTGGACATACTGGAGGCCGGTGTGCAGGCTATTTTGCTGGTCGAAGACTCCGTCAGGTACTATTCCACTTACCTTCCGCTGTTGTACAAGCTGGTGCTGCAGCAGAATACCGCCGCCGTGCGTGATGCCCTTAACGAAGAGCAGCAGATTTTCCGGAAACGGGCCCGTCCGAAGATTCTTATGGCCACCAATTACGACGATGCCCTGGCCCTCTACCGGCGCTATAAGGAGAATCTGTTGGGCGTTATTTCCGACATCGGCTTCGTGCTGCACAGGGGCGATCCCTCGTCCAGCGAAAAACTGGACGCCGGCGTGGACCTTTGCAAGCTTATTCGCAGCGAGATCCCGAAGATGCCTATCCTGATGCAGAGCTCGCAGGAGAGCATGCGCACCGTGGCCGACGGCCTCCGCGCCGGCTTCCTTGTCAAACGGTCCAAGACCCTTACGCACGAGCTTTCGGAATACATCGGCCGTGAATTCGGCTTCGGCGACTTTGTGGTGACGAGTAACCGCGGCGCCGAAGTGGCCCGTGCGCACAACCTGCAGGGGGCCGAAGAGATTATCGCAACAATCTCCGATCCTCAGCTGGACAAGCTCCGGAGCAAGAATTACGTCTCGCGCTGGCTGCTGGCCCGCGGAATTTTCCAGTTGGGAAACAGCCTTAAGAACGTGTCCTTCCCCGATGCTGCATCGTTCCGTAAAGCCGCCCTGGAGGGCATCCACGCCTACCGCATTTCGCAAAGTCTGGGCGTAGTGGCCCGCTTCGACCCTGAGACTTACAACGATACCGTCTGGTTTGCCCGCTATGGCGAAGGTTCCATCGGCGGAAAAGCCCGCGGCCTGGCTTTCCTGAACCATATTTTGTACAAATACAACCTGTACGAAGCCTGGGAAGACGTTCATGTGACGGTGCCCCGGACGCTGGTGATAGCAACGGAATATTTCGACCGTTTCATCATTGAGAATGGTCTGCAATACATAATTAACGCCGACCTTTCGGATGCCGAAATCCTGTCGGAATTCGTGTCTTCCAACCTCCCGGCCGACCTTAAGGAAGCCCTCCGCTGCTTTATACGCGTGGTCCGGAAGCCGCTGGCCGTCCGTTCTTCATCGAAGCTGGAAGATTCTTACTATCAGCCGTTTGCGGGCGTTTACTCCACCTATATGATTCCTCCGGTGGAGAACGAGGACCAGCAGCTGCGTCTGCTTGCGAAGGCAATCAAGAGCGTCTATGCTTCCGTGTATTTCGCGGCATCGCGTGGCTATATTACCGCGACGGCCAATGTGATTTCTGAGGAGAAGATGGCCATAATCCTTCAGGAAGTCTGCGGTTCTGAAGACGACGGACATTTCTTCCCGACGCTTTCCGGTGTGGCCCGCAGCGTGAATTTTTATCCTGTCGGCTATGAAAAGGCCGAAGAAGGCATAGTCAAGCTGGCTTATGGCCTGGGCAAGGCGGTGGTGGACGGGGAACAGGTACTGCGCTTCTGTCCGGCCTATCCCAAGCACGTGATACAGACATCGACCCCGGAACTGGCCATGCGCGACACCCAGCAAGTTATGTACGCGCTGGACCTTAAGCCGGAGCAATTCAAGACTTCGGTGGACGATGCCGTGAACCTGGCGCGCATTCCCATCGTGGACTGCGGCCGGTTCCGTTCATTTGCCCGGGTGGTCTCCACATATGACTACCAGAACCAGCGCATGGTGGATTCGCCGCTGCCGGAAGGTCCAAAGGTTGTAACCTTCGCACACGTGCTCCGCTACGGGACTTTCCCGCTGGCTCCCATCGTCCGCAGGCTGCTTGAAATATGCGCCGACGAGATGAACGGAAGCGTGGAACTGGAATTTGCAGCAGAGCTTTCGACGGGCGTGTTCAATGCGCTGCAAATCAGGCCTATATCATCAGACAGTTTATATGCCGAAGTTGACTGGCGTGGTGTCGACACCGACGGCGCAATAGTACGGTCGGAGAGTGCACTTGGGACCGGATGGATCCAGGATATCCGCGACGTCGTGTACCTGAAACCGGACGCCTTCGACAAGATGAAAACGCAGGACATTGCCGCCCAGCTGAAGGAACTGAATGCCGCCTTCCGCGCCGAAGGAAAGCAGTACGTGCTCATCGGCTACGGCCGCTGGGGCTCCAGCATACCAACCCTGGGCGTACCGGTGACATGGAGCGATATCTCAGAAGCTAAAGTGCTGGTGGAGTGCTCTTTACCGGACTTCCGCGTGGACCCCAGCCAGGGCACCCACTTCTTCCAGAACCTTACTTCCTTCAATGCCGGTTACGTAAACGTGGATCCATATTCCCGCCGCGACGACTGCCTGGACCTGACGTCCCTGGACGCCATGCCCGCACTGCACGAAACCGACTATCTGCGGCACGTACGCATGGACGCCCCGCTCACCGTATGTGTGGATGGCAGGGCCGGAAAGGCGTTGATTAAATAACTACTTTTTGAGTTTTCCTTCCTGCAGGGTATCGTACCTGAGACGGTTGCGGAAGATGTCGATGGCCGTGTAGATGGCCTGCATCATCGAGCGAGGGTCGGCTTCGTCACGGCCGGCCATTTCGTAGGCAGTACCGTGGTCCGGGGAAGTGCGGACGACTGGCAATCCTGCGGTGAAATTCACGCCTTCGCTGAAAGCCAGTGCCTTGAACGGCGCCAGGCCCTGGTCGTGGTACATTGCCAGGGTTGCGTCGAAGCGGCTGTAATTCCCCATGCCGAAGAACCCGTCGGGGGAGTAGGGACCGAAAGCCTGTATTCCTTCGGCCTGGGCCTCCTGTACGGCAGGAAGGATGACGTTCTGCTCTTCGTCTCCCAGGAGACCGCCGTCTCCGCAGTGGGGGTTCAGTCCCAGCACCGCAATGTTGGGGTCAGGTATGCCGAAGTCCCTTTCCAGGGAGGCTTTCATTATACGGAGGTTCTTCAGGATGCTTTCCTTCGTGATGTTTTTGGGCACATCTTTCAGGGGAATGTGGCCAGTGACGACGCCGATTTTCAGGCGGTCGCTTACCATGATCATGGTAACATCCCCGCCGCCGAATTCCTTCTGCAGGTATTCGGTGTGGCCGGTGTTGGAGAAGCCTTCGGCGTTCATCGCACGCTTGTTGATGGGACCGGTTACAAGGACGTCGATGAGGCCTTCCTTAAGGTCTTTGACCGCCGTCTCAAGCACCGTGATGGCATTTTTGGCCGAATCGGGCGTGGACCTGCCGGGCTCCGCGTAGGTGCTGTCCGGAAGGCAGTTCACCATGTTTATCTTGCGCGGTTTTGCGTCCGTAGCCGACTGGATTACGTTGATGTCCATCGGCCCTATATTGTGGACGGTCTTCCGGTAGAAGCCCATGAGCTTGGAGGAGCCGTAAATTACAGGTGTGAAGCTGTCCAGGATGCGTTCATCGGCCAGTGACTTGATGATAACTTCGTATCCGATGCCGTTGCTGTCGCCCTGGGTGATGCCAACTACTAATTTCGGGAGTGCCATAATTATATCAATGATTCTTCTTTGTATCCAGTGTCTTCCGGGAGGCCGGGCATGCCGTAGGCCGATACCGCAAGTCGGTCGCAGCGTTCGTTCTCCGGATGGCCTGCGTGGCCCTTTATCCAGTGGAAAGCCACCCTGTGCCGATGGTAAACCGCGTCGAAACGGAGCCACAGGTCCACGTTCTTCTTGCCCTTGAAGCCCGTGCGTTTCCACTTGTCCAGCCAGCCTTCGTTAAGGGCCTTTACAACGTAGGAGGAGTCGCTCCAGACGTGAACTTCAGCGTTGTCCCACTTTATCTGCTCCAGGCCCACGATCACCGCCAGAAGCTCCATGCGGTTGTTGGTGGTGCATGCGAATCCCCCGGACATCTCCTTCTCGTAGCTGCCGCAGCGGAGCACTATCCCGTAGCCCCCCGGGCCCGGATTTCCGCTGGCTGCACCGTCTGTGTAAAGGTATATTGGCGGCCTTGACTGGTTCATGAGGGCAAAGTTAGGAAAAAATCTTCATAATCTAAGATTATGTAGTTCTGTATTTTTTTTATTAAATTTGCAAATTATGGAATATCAAAACCTGCCATTTGCTTCAGAAGCTAGGTTCCTTGTTACCGGAGGGGCCGGATTCATCGGCTCCAATCTGTGCGAGGCCATCCTTAAGATGGGCTATAAGGTGCGTTGTCTGGACGATCTTTCAACTGGCAAGCAGGAGAATGTGGACCTTTTCCTTGACAACCCCAATTATGAGTTCGTAAAAGGAGACATCAAGGACTTGGATACCTGTATGGAAGCTTGCGAGGGGATAGACTACGTGTTGAACGAAGCCGCATGGGGCAGCGTCCCCCGTAGCATTGAGATGCCGTTGTTCTATTGCGCCAACAACATACAGGGCACGCTGAACATGATGGAAGCGGCCAGGCAGAAAGGCGTGAAGACATTTGTATATGCTTCGTCCAGCAGCGTCTATGGTGACGAGGCCCATCTTCCCAAGCGCGAAGGCGTGGAGGGTAACCTCCTGAGCCCCTATGCCGTAAGCAAACGTGCCGACGAAGAGTGGGCCAAGCAGTATACCCGTCATTATGGATTGAAAACCATCGGCCTCCGCTATTTCAATGTGTTTGGCCGCAGGCAGGACCCTCACGGCGCCTATGCCGCCGTCATTCCCAAGTTCATCAAGCAGCTGCTTAATGACGAGCGCCCCACAATCAATGGCGATGGCCGGCAGAGCCGTGATTTCACTTACGTCGAAAACGTAATCGAGGCCAATCTGAAAGCCTGCCTTGCCCCGGACGAAGCAAGTGGCGAGGCCTTCAATATCGCTTACGGCGGCAGGGAATATCTGATTGATGTTTACCATCATCTGACCAAGGCACTCGGTAAGGACATCGAGCCCGTTTTCGGTCCCGACAGGGCAGGGGATATCAAGCACAGCAATGCCGATATCAGCAAAGCGAGAAGGCTCCTGGGATATGATCCGCAGTATGATTTTGAACGCGGTATTTCCGAAGCGATAGAGTGGTACAAGAAGAATCTGTAAGAATATGAAAGAAACAAAGATATGTGTAATCGGTCTGGGCTATGTGGGGCTCCCGCTTGCCCGCCTGTTCTCCACGAAGTATCCCACCGTTGGCTTCGACATGAATCAGAAGCGTTGTGATGCGCTGATGGCTGGCCACGACGCCACCCTTGAAGTGAGCGACGAACTGCTTCAGGATGCCATTAAGAACCACGGCTTTATCTGCACCAGTGACATGGAGAAGATTAGGGACTGTAACTTCTATATCGTGGCAGTACCCACACCGGTGGACAGCGACAACAACCCGGATTTAACACCTCTGGTCGGCGCCAGCACCACCGTGGGTAAGGTTATCTGCAAGGGAGACGTGGTGGTCTATGAATCCACTGTCTACCCAGGCGTGACCGAAGACGAGTGCATCCCTGTGGTGGAGAAGGTTAGCGGCATGAAGTTCAATGTGGACTTTTACGGAGGTTATAGCCCGGAGCGAATCAATCCCGGAGACAAGCAGCACACAGTAGAGCATATCAAGAAGGTGACTTCCGGCTCCACGCCTGAGATTGGCAAGTACATCAACGAGGTGTATGCCAGTGTCATCGCCGCCGGTACGCATCTGGCTCCATCCATCAAGGTGGCCGAGGCTGCGAAGGTCATTGAGAACAGCCAGCGTGACATTAACATCGCCTTCGTGAACGAACTGAGCAAGATTTTCAACAAGATGGGGATCGACACCCTGGACGTTCTGGAAGCTGCCGGCACCAAGTGGAACTTCCTGCCTTTCCGTCCCGGTCTGGTAGGCGGCCACTGCATTGGCGTTGATCCTTACTACCTTGCCCAGTGCGCGCAGCGTCATGGCTATAATCCGGAGATTATCCTGGCCGGCCGAAGGATGAACGACGGTATGGGCGAATACGTGGCCACCCAGACCATCAAGTTGATGCTTAAAAAGGGGATACAGGTCCTTGGATCCGATGTCCTCATTCTCGGCTTCACCTTCAAGGAGAACTGCCCGGACGTGCGCAACACCAAGGTGATTGACATCTATCGTGCACTGAAGGAGTACAACCTGAACATCACTGTTTATGACCCCTGGGCCAATCCCGCCATAGTTGAGCGCGAATATGGTATTACGGTTGTGAACGAACTGCCGGTGCAGAAGTTTGACGCCTGCATCGCCGCAGTAGCGCACAAGAAGTTTGAGGGTTTGGATGTCACGGGCCTGCTGAAAGAGAAGCATGTGGTGTTTGATGTGAAGTGCACTTTGGACAGGGAGATTGTGGACGGAAGGTTGTAATTATCATTAATTAATCAGATGCAACTTCCCTTATATCTATGGCCTGTATTTACTCCTCCACTATTTTCTCCATTAACATCAATGCATAGTGACAAGTATAAGAAAGGAGAAACATTTGTAAATAATAATGAGCTTTCTAAGTGCTATAAATAAAAAAACTCTTTCTATGGCATTCCATAAGCCGTTCCCAACGGATGTTTGCGAAGGTAGGTCTATGGAGAGGCAGAGGAGAATTGCACTTACAGCTCTTACATCTCTGATGGGTAAGATGCTTTCAATGGCCTTACCTCTTATTACCATTAAGATTACTTATTCTTATTTGGGAGTTGAAATTTATGGTTTGTGGAGTGCTATTAGTACTTTTTTTGCTTTATTCGCATTTAGCGATTTGGGGTTAGGCCATGGCTTACAGACCAAATTAAGTCAAGCCAATGGTAAGGATGACGTAGAGTTGTGTCGAAAGATCATTTCTAATACTTATGTTATTCTTTGGTTTATTGCTCTTTTTTTACTTATTGTTTTTTTGTCTGTTTACAGATTTGTAGATTGGGCAAAATTGATGAACTCACAAACCGAAGAATCCATAGCTTTGACGGCGACAGTAGTTCTCATATTGGTATTACCAAAGATTTTTTCAATTCCTGTTGCCATTATCCAACGTACTCAATATGCATTGCAGGAAGGCTACAGAAGTAATACATGGAACATTGTCGCTCAAATAATGAATTTATTTTTGGTAGTAGTTATTGCCAAAATGGATCTTGGAAAATTGACTTTGCTTGCCGTTAGTTCCTGCCTTTCGCTCGTGTTTTCGGCATTAAACATGTTCGTTTATTTTACATTTCAAAGACCTGACTATAGGTTTTCTATTAAATTGTTTGAGAAACCCATAGCCAAAGAATTATTGTCATTGGGTGTTTTATTTTGTGTTCTTTCTGTTCTCACTACGATAGGCCTTTCGATGGATACATTTATTGTTGCCCGCACATGTAGTCTTGAAGAGGCAGCACCGTATGCTGTCATATATCGTATGTCTGCTATTGTGGCAGGGATTGTGGGTGTTCTATCAACACCATTGTGGGGAGCAAATGGTGAAGCAATCGCCCGGGGGGATATTGGTTGGGTTAAAAGGAATACTATTAGAATGTCTCTTATTATGGGAGGTATTACATTAAGTGCTGCAATTTTACTTATAATATTTGCCAAATTCATATTCAGAATATGGATGGGGACGGATTTTGTCTTCTCATATCCATCTTTGGTATGGATGTGTGTAATGCAGGCTTTGTTTTCTTTTATCTCTCCGTGGTTCATGGTACTCAACGCGTATGGTATCGTGAAAAAGCAAATAATGTTATTTTCGATTTACACCCCTTTGGCTTTTGGCTTAAAGTACTATTTGGCACTTTCCTGTGGCATTTGGGCTATTCCTATGGTCGGGGCACTTTTGTATTTGATAATTGTGTGTTTCGGTGTCTATTATTTATCAAACAAGCAATTGAATCTTACTAATGAATAGAGTATTGATTAGAATAATTGATTCCCTAGTGTCTATTAAAACAATGTTGAATAGAAGTTCCCAGTTAGCCTTTGTCAAGTATATCTTCACGAGGGTGTTCAAACAACCACTCAAGTTTGAAAACACTTATGTAGAGATGTATCATAACTATTCTTCAAAAATTTTGTTATGGCTGGAATCTCTCGTTGATATAGAATACATATTACCCTCAATACATCCTCGTACCGTTTGGGAGTTGACAGCTAAGAAGCATATTTCAAAGCCCGGACAGTGCATTTGTGGTTAACATTTAGTGCATAAGATACAGGTTAGAAGTATATCTCGTTTTAATAGATACTAATGAAAAAGAAGTTATATTCGCGATTCGTATTTTTATACGTGCTTATTGCTTTGATTTGTTTTTATCCGTATGAATTTTATAGTTTTTATTTCCGATTTCTCCCCGATAAGATATATGTGTCTTCTATCGTCATTCTTATTATAACATTATTTGTCGCTACTCTGTTGAATTCTTTCGCAAAGCCGTCAAAACTGCTTATCACTATTATGATAATCCAGTTTTTGGGCTATTGGTTGCCAGATTTAATGCATGGTACAGTGTATGGAGCATATGGTAAACTAATAACAATGTTTTTGGCAATCGTTCTGATCTCTTTTATCGATGGGTCTGTTGGCTTAGAGGATTTTTTTCGGCACTATAACAAATGGATTTTATTGATGGCAATGTTAGGGACCATTACATTTTTTTTGGTCTTGACTACGGGGCTACAGCCATTTATGATTGTCGAAGATCGTGCTGGAGGTGGAAATGGGAAAGAACTATATAACTATTACCTAACTTTTTCTAAGGCAAATCAGAATCTTGTCGGTATGATTCGTTATTCTGGTTTTTTTGACGAGCCTGGAGCCATGGGCTATTGGGGTATATATGCATTAATTATTAATCGGCTTTTTGTGAAGAATAATCGCTTGGAAACAATACTCATTATATGCCTAATATTTACTTTTTCATTAGGCTATTATGTTCAAGCGGCTTTGTATTTGATACTGTTCAATGTTAAACGTAAGAATATCGGACAAAGTGTTTTAGTATTTATTTTGGTCGGAGTTGTTTTTGGGGGTGTTTTTCATACTCAAGGGACGAGATATGATGCTGTATTTGAAAAATCTTTTGGTAGATTAGAAAGTATTCAAGAAGAGAGCGGCGGTACAATTAGTATAGCTATTGATAATAGAGCTGAGAATACAGAAAATGCACTTCGTGAATTTTTGGAAAACCCATTATTGGGAACATCCAATCGCGATGTTGCGGTAGGCAATAATATTTATGAATCATTGGCATTATATGGGATAATAGGCTCTGTTTTAATCTTATTCCCATTTTTCTTATTGTTATTCTGGGCGATAAAATACAGAGATTATGAATTGTTGAAAGCTTTTATTGTTATTGTTGCCGGATTTACACATAGACCTTTCCATGCCTCTTTATTGTATTTCTTTATGATCTATTGTATTATTATGATGTGTCGTAAAAAGAGGTTGTGTGTTAACGAACTGGCATATAAAAAGTAATGAATATTATCTATATATCAAGCGTTTGTGCCCAAACGAGGTTTGACCGTCTTGTTTTGGAAGGAAAGATTTACTCTCAATTCCAAAACCAGAAGTTTCACCATCTCATGCTGAATGGGCTGCGGAATGTCATCACAGGTGATATCAGTGTTGTTTCGTATTATCCCATCCATAGGGCAAGTTATAAAACGAATGTATTTGAAGAAGAAACGGAAGAAGGCATAAAATATATTTATCCTCAATACACCAACCGTCCTATCATTCACCATATATCAAAATTCATCGGCACATACCGTCAGATTGGCAAATTGTATGATAAAGATTCCATCATCGTTTGTAATATTATGAATTTCGACGAATGTCGTGCGGCATTATTATTTAGAAAATTTCATAGAGTAAAGGTCTGTGCCGTTACGGCTGATGTTCCGGGCATTTCTTCTGGAGCAGGGAAGAAAAAAGGGAAACTATGGAAAAGGTTTTTGTCTTATTTGGCTGAACCATTCTATCGTTCTGCTAATAGTAGATACGATGGATATATGTTTTTGACAGAAGCTATGAATACCGTCGTTAATACAAGGTCGAAACCATTCATTGTAGTTGAAGGAATTGCTGATCCAAGAATGTCAACCATAGAGAATACGATTGCCAATAAATATCCCAATAAGATTATTCTATATGCCGGTGGTCTGCATAGGGAATATGGGGTACAGTTACTTGTAGATGCGTTTAGAAAAATATCGGATTCTTCCGTTGAATTGCATATTTTCGGAAGTGGTAATTACGAATCAACTATTATCGAAGCAGCCAAATCTGATTGTCGTATTAAGTATTACGGTACAAGAGGCAACAACGAGGTTATTGCAGATCAGATAAAGGCTCACATTCTGGTTAACCCTCGTCCGAGTAAAGAAGATTTCGTGAAATACTCCTTCCCGTCCAAAATTATTGAATTTATGGCATCCGGAACTCCTTTGTTGACCACTCTTTTACCTTGCATACCGAGCGAGTATTATCCCTATATTTATTCAATTGAAAACGAAACAGTGGATGGTTTTTATCACGTATTGCAGGATTTGCTTGGTAGGCCTGTTGAAGAGTTACATAAAAAGGGGAATGCCGCAAAAACATTCATTCTTGCACAAAAGAATCCAGTGATTCAGGGAGAAAAACTAAAAGTTTTATTAGATAGTATCCAATCCGCAAAACAATGAAACTAATAATAGTATACGCTTGTTATAAGCCCAATGCGGCACCGACTAATCGTCTGCTATCGCTATTGAAAGGATTAGACGACTTGGGGGTGAAGGTGGAGATGGTGTTCATATATGCGAACAAAAAAGGGGACAAGTTCGATTCAAGCGGTTTCAATCATATTACGGTGCAGCATCTATGGGAAAAGCGTCGTTCGCGGAGCAAGTGGATAAGATTCAGTTGTTCATTTATAGATGCGTCGAGGTTCGCAAAAAGCCTTGCCCCGCAGAGTCGCGTGCTTTTGATGGGCTCGAGCCAGTATTTGCCTTTTTTTACGTCACGTTATGATATTTCCGTATATCAAGAGCGGACCGAGCATTTCAATGTGGTTAGGCTGCGCCCCGATTTCTTGCAAAAGAGATATCTTAAGGCTATACCGAAACTGAAAGGTATGTTCGTTATTTCGACGGCGCTAAAAGAGGGTTATTCAAGGATTGGCGCAAAGAATGTATCCGTGGTGAATATGATGGTGGATCCAAACCGTTTTTTAGGGCTAGTAAAGCAAGAAAACTCGATAAAGTACATCGCATATTGCGGGTCTGCTTCGAACAACAAAGACGGTGTAGATGACCTTATAAAAGCTTTTGCCATAGTACACCGTTTTCATCCAGACATCAAGCTTTATATAATGGGGAAAGCTCCTAAAAACGAAGATTCTGCAGGGAACTTGGCATTGGTTGAAGAATTAGGGCTAACCTCTTCTATTGTTTTCAAGGGAATCATCCCTTCAGCCGACATCCCGCAGATGTTGGTGAATGCGGAGATTGCAGCGTTGGCACGTCCTGACAGTTTGCAAGCCCGATGCGGTTTCCCGACCAAGTTGGGTGAATACCTATTGTCGGGCAACCCGGTTGTGGTAACCAGTGTGGGCGATATCCCTTTGTTTTTGGAAGATGGGAAAACCGCACTATTGTCTGACGAGAGTGATCCTCAGGGGTTTGCCGAGAAGCTTCTTTGGGCTATAGACCATAAGGAAGAAGCAAAGTCGATTGGACAAAGAGGTCGTGAGGTCGCCATTCGCCATTTCAATTATAAATCAGAAACAGAAAAGATTATTGGAACAATATTCCAGGACTAATATGAGAATACTGATAGCAGGTGATTATTGCCCCACAAACCGGGTGGCTAAGTGCATTGAAGATGGCGAGCCGGTGTTTTCAGATGCCGTCGTTCAGCAAATCAAAAGTGCAGACTATTCATTGGTGAATTTTGAGTGCGCGGTTTCCGACTCTACGATGACGCCTATCCCAAAATGTGGCCAGCATTTGGGCTGTACGGTGAAGGCCGTTTCCGTTTTGAAAGAAGCCGGCTTCACTGGCGTGACTTTGGCCAACAACCATTTTCGTGATTATGGTAGCGAGGGTGTAAGTCGAACAATAGATGTACTCGAGAATACTGGTATAGACCACGTGGGAGGAGGTAATAACATAACAGAAGCGTCCCAGATTCTTTACAAGCAGATAGAAGGCAGAAATCTGGCTTTCATCAATGTGTGCGAGAATGAGTTCTCAATCGCTGATGAGAATAGGGGAGGTTCTGTGTCACTTGATACTATTGATGTGTATCATCGTATTGCTGAGGCACACAAAATGTCGGAATATGTGGTGGTTATCATACACGGCGGACATGAACATTTCCAGTACCCTAGTCCTCGGATGAAGAAACTGTACAGATTCTTTGTTGAGGCAGGAGCAGATGCAGTTGTGAACCATCACCAGCATTGTTACAGTGGATATGAAATGTATCGGGGGAAGCCGATTTTCTATGGCATCGGCAATTTTTGTTTTGATCATCCAAAGAAACGAGGAGGTATATGGAATGAAGGGTATATGGTGGTGCTAGACATGACAGATTCGGGCATCCAGCCGGAACTAATTCCATATATTCAATGTGATGAAAAGCCAATTGTTGAACTGATGGGAGGGCAAAAGCTCCAAGACTTCTGGCGTGCTGTACAGTCCATCAGCAATACAATTTGTGATGATAAGAAGTTGTATCAAATAAACGAAGAGTTTATTAGACGCAGGAGTTCTGCCTTGATGTCGCCGTTTACGCCCTATCGAAATGAGTATCTACAATTGGCCGCAGGTCGCCATTACATGCCTTTTTTAATACCCCAAAATATATTGGCAAAGATGTTGGGCGTAATTCAGTGTGAGTCACATAGAGACATCCTGATTGAATCAATGAAAGAAAAGCTAAATAAATAGCATTATGAAGTGGAAGAGACTTTATAATGCCCTCACACATCCTTCAGATTTGATTGCATATCTGATTTTGAGGACAAGATGGGCAGAGCGCATGAGTGACGAGCGCTTCCTTCGTATGATTTATTATATAAAGTTTCATAAACCATTGAATTTGAGAAACCCTCAGACTTTTAACGAAAAACTTCAATGGCTCAAATTGAATGACCGTAAACCGGAATACACCTTAATGGTGGACAAATATAAGGTGAAGGGTTATGTGGCTAATATTATTGGGGATAAATATATTATTCCTACTCTTGGCGTATGGAATAGACCGGAAGATATTGATTGGGATAAGCTTCCTAATCAGTTTGTGCTAAAGACCAATCATGACGGCGGTAATTATGGTGTTGTGGTTTGTAAGGATAAAATTGCTTTTGATAAAAAGAAAGCAATTAAAAGATTACATGCTTCTTTGGGAAGAAATGTATATAAGTTTGGTAGAGAATGGCCATATAAGAATGTTGAACGTATAGTATTTGCGGAGCAGTACTTGGAAGATGATTCCTCGAACGAATTGCCGGATTATAAGTTTTTTTGCTTTGATGGGGAGATTAAGGCTCTGTTTATTGCAACAGAACGACAGTCTGGAGATGTAAAGTTTGACTATTTTGATGCAGATTTCAACCATCTGGATATAGTGCAACATCATCCTATGTCGGACAGAACCATACCTAAACCAGATAACTTTGAGGAGATGAAAGAAATCGCTTCTAAACTTTCAAAAGGAATACCGCATGTAAGAGTGGATTTGTACGATGTGAATGGGAAGGTTTATTTTGGCGAAATGACATTTTTCCATCATGGTGGTATGTTCCCTTTCCATCCCTCACATTGGGATAAGGATTTTGGAGACTGGATAAAATTACCAATCAAATGAGAAGATATATTTGTTTTGTGTTGTATAAGTTGTTATGCGCGTGGTTGCCTGCGACAAACAACAACCTTATAATCAGTAAGATAATACGCACCTGGCGCTCTACCATCGGTGGGGGGTGCCTAGATAAGCGTGGTAAGAGAATAAACATAGAGAAAAAAGCAGATTTTGGATTTGGTAAGGTTATCAGTTTAGGTGACTATTCTGGCTTGGGCGTTAATTGTAATGTTAGAGGACCTTTGGAAATTGGGTCTTATGTCAATATGGGGCCGGATGTGCGGATAATTACCATTAACCATAAAACTGAAAGAACGGATATCCCAATGAAGGGACAAGGCGTTTTGTCTCCCCAAAAAGTTACTATATGTGATGACGTGTGGATTGGCGCTCGGGTCATCATCCTTCCGGGCGTAACCATTGGGAAGGGTTCAATTATTGGCGCAGGAGCAGTAGTAACGAAAGACGTTCCCGAGTATGCAGTGATGGGAGGTGTCCCTGCTAGAGTCATTAAATTTAGGAAATGAAGAAGGTTGTTGCCATAGGTAGTTTCGGTTTTGGAGAGGGCAGCCCTAGCGGCCAGCGTATTAAAAGCCAAAATGTGTATCGCCTGTTAATAGAAATGGGGTATGATGTGTCGTATGTGGAAATGATAGGTATATGGAAACGGCCATGGGCGATTATCCAAATGATGAACAGGATTTGGCATAGTGACGCGGTTTTTTGCATGCCTGCGCGACGTAACCTGTTGACAGTTTTCCCTTTTGTCTGTCGCTTGGCAAGAATGAGGATAATCCCGGTTCATTATGTTGTTGTCGGTGGTTGGCTGGCTGACTTTATCGAAAAGAAGAATGGACTTCAAAGACTATTGTCTTCAATCGCAGGAATTCATTGTCAGACCCGAGAGTTAAGCAATACCCTGAATGAGAGGTATGGTTTTAACAACACAGATGTTTTCCCCAATTTCCGTATAACTAATTATAAATCGACTGCTCACCATACACCAGGCGTTTTGAGGTTGGTTTTTATGGCTCGAATCAATAGACTTAAAGGATTAGATATAATTTTTGCCATAGGGGATTTAATCAAGAAAGCCGGTCTGGACAATATTTTTATTGATTTCTACGGCCCTGTTCATAGTAAAGACAAGCTTTACTTTGAACAAAGCATAGTGAATTATGACTTTATGCGGTATGTTAAATCTTTGGATCCTTCAGAGATTTATCCTACATTAGAGCGATATGATGCAATGCTGTTGCCGACACATTATTATACCGAGGGATTCCCGGGCTCGATTTTGGACGCGTATATTTCTGGAATACCTGTCATTGTCACCAAATGGCAATATGCCACCGAATTTGTAGAGCAGGGGGAATCGGGAATTATTGTTCCATTTGATGACGATGGTTCCGGTATGTTCAAAGCAATTTGTAGGATAAAAGATGATGAGAGTTTCTTGAACAAATTGAAGCAAGGCGCGTCAATCAAAGGGAGAGAGTATTCGCCAGAACTCGCCAGACAAAAAATTGAAACCTACTTGAACATTTAAATAGGTTAGTTGAGTTCGTTTTTCAGTTATGATAACAGTTATAACACCAACATATAATAGGACAGAGTATCTGACTAAGGCGATAGACTCAGTTCTTTCGCAAACTTTCACGGATTTTGAGCTTCTAGTTATTGACGACAACAAACCTGAATCGGAAGCGAGGAAAGCAACGGAAGAGGTCTTAAAACGTTACGCCGATAACCGTATTCGTTATATTAAGAACGAAAAGAACCTAGGTGGAGCCGCTTCCAGAAATGTAGGCATCTTCTGCGCCAAAGGCGAGTACATTGCTTTCCTTGACGATGATGACGTGTATTTGCCAGACAGGTTGGAGGTGCAATACAAGAAGATGGTCGAGAATGATTGGGATGTTTCGGTGATGGATGGCGCCACTTACAACTATGTAACAGGGCAGAAGGTTGCAGAAAGGCATCAGAGAATCCGCAACGGGATGTCTAAGGATGAACTGAACAGGATACATCTATTGTATCACATTTCGGGGACAAACACGTTCATGTTCAAGACCTCTTTTCTGCAACAGATCGGCGGTTTTGACGATGTGCCTTCGTGTCATGAGCACTTCCTTATACAAAAGGCACTTGATGCCAATCCAAAGTTCGGATATATACCGGAAGTGCATATTCGGAACTATATGCACCCTGGCGACCAGTTGTCGACTGGGACGAAAAAACTGCAGGGACAAAAGCTGATGTTTGAAAACAAGAAACGGCATTTTTACCTTTTGTCTCCGGCAGATAAACGGCAAGTGGTATGTCGTCATCATGGGGTGTTGTTTTTTGTGTATTTCAAGATGCATAACTACGGAAAGGCTGTGGCAGAGGCTGCCAAGTGCTTCTTTTCTAGCCCAGTTAATGCATGGAAATGGTTTATGGAATATCGAAACAAAATTGGAGTATAATGGAACATAAAGAACTAAGTTTCACTTTCAAAACACTTCGCGCTTTTGGCTTCAATTATTCGGAAGAAGAGTATGGCGATGTGAGCCTTTGGGAAGTTATGAAAAAGTTTTTCAGGAATATCCGCTTAAAACACTTGGCCAATAAGATGGATTGGGCAATATTGGAACCGTTCAATCCAAGAAAGCTGAGGCCTCATTTCATGCGCCGGATGGGCTGCAAAGTTGGGAAGGGGTGTTATATAGGAGAACATGTAAGGATTGATCAGAGCCACCCTGATATGATTACGGTGGAAGACAACGTTAGTATTGCGGCAGGTACGCGCCTGCTTTGTCACCAGAGAGATTTCAGCCATTATTGTGTGGGCGATGACTACATGAAATTGGGGTACACAATAAAGCCCATCGTGCTAAAAAAAGGCTGCCTGGTGGGGATGGAGTCATTTGTTATGCCCGGTGTTACTATTGGTGAAGGCGCTATTGTGGGTGCCGGTTCTTTGGTGACCAAAGATATTCCGGCATGGACTGTTGCGGCGGGCCGGCCGGCAAAGGTCCTCCGAGAGATTCCTAAAAGAGAAGCGGAATGAATATCCTAACCTTCGACATAGAAGAATGGTTCCACCTGCTGGACTGTGACGCCACCCGTACAGAAAATGAGTGGAAGAACTACGAGGTGCGCATTTACGACAACGTGGAGCGTATCCTGAGGATTCTGGAAGACACAAACACAAAAGCCACTTTTTTCATCATCGGGTGGATTGCCAAAACGTACCCGAATTTGGTTAGAAGGATTTCGGAGAAATACCAGATCGGATGCCATACGATGAACCACCAGCTGGTTTGGCAGCAAACTCCGCAAGAATTCCGGGCCGACGTTGAAGAAGGGGTGAAGATGCTTGAAGACATAACTGGTAAAAAGGTGGAGTGTTTCCGCGCACCGGGTTTCAGTATCCGCGAGTCGGAGGCCTGGGCTTTTGATATTCTTGCCGAATTGGGAATTAAATATGACTGTTCCGTATTCCCGGCGGTCCATGCCCACGGCGGAATGCCGTCCTATCCCAAGGCGGCACCTGGGATTATCGAACATGGTGGAATTTGCATGAAGGAATTCCCCGTCGGCTTCAAAACCATTGCCGGCAGGCATATTATGTTCTCTGGGGGAGGGTATTTCCGCCTGCTCCCTTATACCCTTATTAAAAAATGGACGGAGGAGTCGGAAGCTTACCTGCTTAGCTACATACACCCCCGCGACCTGGATGCCGGCCAGCCTATGATTAAGAGCCTGCCTGCCGTTCGCAAGTTCAAGTCGTATGTGGGCCTGAAGGGCGCCGAACAGAAGTTGCGCCGCTGGCTTACGGATTTCTCCTTTGTAGATATTACTACCGCTGATTCCGCCATCGACTGGTCTTCGGTGCAGCATATATGCTTATGAAGAGACTTATCATCATAGTCAACGAAGACAGGTTTTTCCTTTCACACAGGAAAGAAATAGCTTTGTCGGCTAAGGCGGAAGGCTGGGACGTGTCAGTTGTTTGTAAGGACACCGGTCAGCGGCAGGACGTGGAGGCGCTGGGATTTCAGATGACGGATTTGCCCATCAATCCTACTGGTGTCAACCTGATGGAGGAGTTGAAGACGTTCTGTTTCCTGCGCAACCTTTACAGAAAGAACCGTGATGCCATAGTGCATCATGTAGGGCTCAAGTGCATCCTGTGGGGAGGACTGGCGGCCAAACTCTCCCGTGTCCGCGGCATGGTGAATGCGGTGAGCGGGCTGGGCGCTATTTTTTCCGACGGCAAGATAGGGGCGATGGCAAAGGGCGTAATGGCCGTGATGCGCTTGTCCAACAGTCGGAGAAACGTAAAGGTAGTCTTCCAGAACAGGGAAGACATGGCGCTGTTCCTGAAACACGGCGTCGTTAAAGAAAATCAGGCAACGCTCATCAAGGGATCCGGCGTGGACCTGCAGGAATTCAATTACACACCTGAGCCGGAGGACGGGCCGATAAAAGTAGTCTTCTCGGCGCGGATGATTAAAGAAAAGGGCGTGATGGAGCTCCTGGATGCGGCGGAAATCCTGCGGCCAGAATTCGGGGACAGGGCGCAGTTCCTGCTTTGCGGTCGTCTGGCATCAAACGCCGATGCCGTGCCGAGAGAAGTCTTGGAATCACGCTGCGACGGCAGATACCTGGTGTGGATGGGATTACAGAGCGACATGAAGTCAATCCTTGGCAATAGCCATATTTTTGCTTTCCCCAGCTATTACCGCGAAGGAGTGCCTAAGTCATTGATAGAGGCCTGCGCAGTGGGCCGGCCGATAGTTACAACCGACTCAATTGGATGCCGGGATGTTGTTTTTGACGGAGAAAATGGCTATCTTGTGCCCGTTTGCGACAGCAGGGCGCTTGCGGACAAGCTGCGTGTCCTGCTGGAGGACAAGGCCCTTCGTGAAAGAATGGGAAGGGCCGGCAGGGCAAAGGCCGAAAAGGAGTTCGGCCTGGAAGGCGTGATACAGAAGCACTTGGAGATTTATAGGAGTTTGAACCTGGCATGAGCCATTCGCAGATATTGATTCTGACTTCGCTGCTGTCACTTCTTGTGTCGGCGGGGGTGTATCCTTTGGTCCTTCGCTATGCCCGCCGCCACCATATTGTGGATAATCCCAATGACAGGAAACTGCACAGGCGCCCGATCCCGGTAATGGGAGGCGTGGCAGTTTATGCCGGCATGATGGTGGGAAGCCTTCTCATGAGCCTGCTGATAAGCGGTGCCAGTATCAAATGGAGCCTGATGGCGCTCACGAGCATGCTTGTGCTCGGATTTTGGGACGACTTGAAGAATCTTTCGGCATCGCTCAGGTTTGTAATACAGTTCTGCATTGTCGGCGCATATATGCTTATGACGGGGATTTATTTCTCTAATTTCTACGGCTTCTGCGGAATCCACGAAATAAGCATCTGGATAGGAATCCCGCTTTCGCTCGTGGCAGGAGTCGGAATAATCAACGCCGTAAACATGATAGACGGGGTGGACGGATATTCGTCAGGCTTCAGCATGGTCGCGTGCATCAGTTTTGCCGTTATATTCATCTCAATCGGCCAGAATGTACTGTCCTGTCTCGCCCTTATCGTGGCATCTTCCATCTTGCCTTTCTTTATTCATAATGTTTTCGGACGAAGGTCGAAAATGTTCATAGGGGACGGCGGAACGATGATGCTGGGCTTTCTGCTGGCGATTTTTGTGCTCTACGTGAATTCAAGCAACGCCGGCCACCGTGTTTCGGCAATGGGCTTGAGCTCCATCGCCATCTCGCTGGCCATTATGTGCATCCCGGTATTTGATACCCTGAGGGTAATGACGGCGCGTATAGTCAGGGGCCATTCTCCTTTCCGCCCCGACAAATCCCATCTCCATCATCTTTTTATCGACATGGGTTTCTCGCATGCGGCGACCTCCATGATAATAATTGGAACCAATGTGCTTGTTATCCTGTGTTGCCTGGCATTGTGGATGCTTGGCGCTTCAGTGACCGTACAGGTTTTTTCTGTCATTGCCCTGGGAATTCTTGTTACGTTCGTCTTCTATAAGTTTATGCGCATCCAACAGCATTCCGCTGGTCAGGACGAGGAAGGCAATCCCATCGGAACAAAAATATGGCAGGCTTTCTGCCGTGTCGGCCAGAAGACCAGGGCGGCACAGCGTGGTCCGACTTGGAAGACTGTCAAAGCCATTGTGGACAAGTCGGCTTATTGCGGGAGGGATAATGAAGGGGAATTTTACGAAGTAATGAAGATTCTGAGGGCGGCTTTGTTCGAAGGTGGAAAAACAGAGAATTATTCCGAGGGCGAGACTCTCAGAATATTAAAAGAATCGTCGCGACAAGCAGTACTGGGTATAGTTTTCGGTGAAATCGGAGGCAATATACAGGATATTCAGAACAGTCTTTTTGTGAAATATGTCCTGGCCTATCAAACCATACAAAAGCGCAATGCTGCACTGGACGCTGAGATGAAGTCACTTGCCGCCTTGCTTATGTCGCATGACGTTTCTCTGGAAATAGTTAAGGGGCAGGTGGTTGGCCGGAATTATCCCAAGCCCTGGCTAAGAAGCGGGGGAGACATAGACTTTTATTGCGATCCCGCGAATTATGCCAAAGCACAGCAGGTGATACGCGAAGAGTGGGGAGGGGAGTACGAATCATACTCACCTGAGCACCATCATGAACAATTCAGGCACAATAATGTCTGGATAGAGCAGCACAAGTGCCTTGTACGGCTCAATAACCGCCGCCAGGACGCCCTTTGGGAGCAGCTTTGCCGTAATTACTATACGGAGATTGATTTCGATGGTGTCACCATACCTACCCTGCATCCCACTTTGCATGCTGTTTATCTTTTCCTGCATTTGTACCATCACCTTGTGGAAAAGGGCATAGGCCTCCGCCAATTCTGCGACCTTGCCATGCTGCTCCATGTGAAACGTGACGAAATCAACTATGATGAACTCCGGTCCCACCTGAAGGCATTCGGGGTGGAACGGGCATACCGTGCATGCGGCGGCGTTCTAACTGGATATCTGGGGCTGCCGGAAAATGAGCTAGGCTACACTCCTGACAGGAAGGACAGGTATTTTATGAGAAGGATTCTGTGGGAAGTCGCCTATAGGGGAAACATGGGTTATTACGAAGGAGATACGTTCCGCAGGGAGCCTGGCAGTCTCATGCGCACAAAATCTGTATTCATCAAATTGTCGCATTTCATTAAATTCTTTCCTCTTTCGCCGGGATATTGCTCCCGCTGGATATTCAGTAAAATCTGATATAATTTGTTTATCCCGCGGAAAAAGAGTAAATTTGCATGCTTATAGATGTGTGAATATTTATGAAGTATTTATTCAAGTTCGTTTTAATCGCGGTCGCAGCTGCGGCACTGGTATCGTGTAATCCGAATACCTGGAAGAATATCAATTATTTGCAGGATGTGGTGGGAAGCTCTGACATGGAGATGGCTGTTAACAAGGGCATCATCATCCAGCCCCAGGACCAGCTGTCCATTCTGGTCAGCAGCCGCAACAACGCCGTTGCCGCCCAGTTCAACAAAGTCAGCGCCATGACGTACGTTGGATCGGAGATGTCCGTTGGCGGAAGCGGACAGGGCCGCGTCACCGGCTATGTGGTGGACAATGAGGGCAACATTGATTTCCCTCAGTTGGGCAGGCTCCACGTAGCAGGCCTTAACCGCTGGCAGTTGCAGGATATGATTACAGAGCGTCTTGTGCAGGACGGCTTGCTCACGGATGCCAACGTTACCGTGGAGTTCATGAACTTCAAGATTTCCGTTCTTGGAGAAGTGACCGGTCCCGGCTCTTATGCCATCGCAGGAGACAAGATCACAATTTTCCAGGCCCTGGCCATGGCCCGCGACCTCACCATTCAGGGCCGCAGGGATAACATCAAGGTCATACGTGAACAGAACGGTGTCCGTCAGATTCATGAGCTGGACCTCCGCGATTCGTCGGTGTTCACCTCCCCGGCCTACTACCTCCAGCAGAACGACGTAGTGTACGTTACCCCGAACGATGTTCGTGCAGGCCAGTCCACCATCAACGAGAACTACTTCAAGAGCGCCGGCTTCTGGATGTCTCTGGGCTCCATGGCCATCACCGTTACCAACCTGATTATCACCCTGTCAAGAAAGTAGAGATATGTCAGAATTCAGCAATATCCCCGTTCAGGGAACTCCTGAAAGCCAGGAAGAGCAGACCATCAACCTCTCGGACCTCTGGAACATGGTCTGGGTTCACAAGTGGTGGTACGTTTTCTCCATCTCTGTGTGCCTGTTCCTCGCCGCTTTCCACCTTTATAAGACCCCCAAGGTGTACAGCCGTGCAGAGAAAGTTATCATAGATGACGACACCCAGAACACCATGATGAGGGACCTCACCCAGTTTGCTGGCGGCGCACGCCGTTATTATACCGGCGGTACCAATGTGGACAACGAGATGGAGGCCTTCTCCTCTCCCGACCTCATGGAAAAGGTGGTCGCACGCCTGGGTCTGGAAGTGTCCTACACGGATAAACAGTTTCTGCGCACCCGTGAGATGTACAAGAACACCCCCGTGGAAATGGTCCGCCTGGATAACGGAAAGGTATCTGCCTTCTCCTTCATCCTCAAGAAGACCGGCGAAGACAGCTTCACCCTCAACGAATTTGCCGTTGCAGGCCTGGATGCAGAAGTTCCCGCCATTACCGGCCATCTTGGGGACAGCATCATTACCCCCGTCGGCGCAATCCGACTTATCCCCACGACCTCCATTGAAAATTGGAAGAACGACATCGTGGTGTCCTGGGTAAGGGCCGATCTCCGTGCAAAAGGCTATTGCGGACGTTTGGGCGTAAGCCTGTCAAGCAAGCAGTCCACCGTGGTAGTGCTATCCATGCAGGATGTGTTCCCCAACAGGGCCGAGACAGTACTTGCGACCCTTCTGGACGTGTATAACGAAGAGTGGGTGGAGAACAAGAACAAATCTGTCCGTGCAACGTCCAAGTTCATCGCAGACCGTCTGGCCGTTATCGAGCGCGAACTCGGCGGCATTGAAGACGACATCAAGGATTACAAGCAGACTCACCAGATTACCGATATCGCTCAGGCCGGAAGTGCCTTGTCGCAACAGTCCACAAACTTTGGCAACCAGGCTTTCCAGGTGACAAACCAGCTGGAGATAGCCCGCATGATTAAGGACTTCATCAACGACCCCCAGCACGACAACGACCTGATGCCTGCAAACTCCGGTCTTGATAATTCGACGGTTGCATCCCAAATTTCCGAGTACAACCGCGTTATTCTGGAAAGGGACCGCGCCCTGGCAATTTCCTCGGAGAGCAACCCCCTGGTGCAGGATCTTACCGCTACTCTGGACCGTCTGCGCCTTGCAATCAACCGTTCCATCGAGAGCCTTATCAACACCCTCTCGCTAGAGCAGAGGCAGCTTGAAAGCCGCGAAAGGGAAATCCTGAACCGCGTTTCCAAGACTTCCGGCCAGCAGTTGGAACTTCTTTCCATCGAGCGTCAGCAGAAGGTTAAGGAGCAGCTCTACATCTTCCTCCTTCAGAAACGTGAAGAGAACGAGCTCCAGAGCCTCCTGACCGTTGGCAATACCCGTCAGATCATGCGCCCCAACGGCAACACCGGTCCCGTTGCCCCCAGGAAGATGATGATACTGCTGGTGGCCCTGGCCCTGGGCTTCGCCATTCCTTTCGGCATCTTCTACCTCATGCGCATTCTGGACAATTCCCTCAAGACCAGAAGCGACCTTTCCCACCTTACGGTTCCTTTCCTTGCCGAAATTCCCCAGATGGGTCTTTCTGCCAACTACTGGAAGCGCCTATTCGACAACCGTTTCGACAATTCCAACACCCGTATAATGGTTCGTCCGGGGAAGAGGGATTCCATCAACGAAGCTTTCCGTGTTCTGCGTACCAACCTGGACGCCATGATCCAGACAGGCGGCAAGGCCCAGGTGATTATGCTTACCTCCTTTAACCCCAATGCCGGTAAGACCTTCACCCTCCTCAACCTGGCAACGTCCATGGCCCTGAAGGGCAGCAAGGCTGTTATCCTGGATATGGATATCCGCAAGGCAACGCTTTCCAAGTCCCTTGGCAAGAACAACCATCACGGCATCACGGCATACCTGCGCGGCAGCATCGACTCTGTCAATGATCAGGTAGTCTCCATGGCCGAAAATCTGGATCTCCTGCCCGTGGGCTCCATTCCTCCGAACCCCGCCGAACTCCTTGTAAGCGGTCGTCTGGAGAAACTCATCGCCGAACTCCGTTCCAAGTACGACTATATCTTTATGGATACGCCTCCTGTGGAACTCGTGGCCGATACCACCATCATCGCTCCTCACGCGGATATCACCGTATTCGTGCTGCGCGCCGGAATGTTCGACAGGCGCGCCCTGCCTATGGTGGAACAGCTCTACCAGGAGAACCGCTACAACCGTATGGCCATCGTACTTAACGGCGTAGATGTCTATGCCAACCGCAACTACGGTTACGGCTACGGCTATGGATATGGCTACGGCTATGGTTACGGCTATGGCTACGGTTACGGCTATGGCAACAATGAAGAAACAGACGAAAAAGTGAAGGATAATTCCAAGAAATAAGGAAATGACCTTTTCACTTTTTGAAAGTCCCAAACCGATTGTCGGCTGCTCCCTGCTCAAGGGTGCCGCCGACAATCATTCTCATATCCTCTTTGGCCTGGACGATGGCGTCAAAAAAGCCGAAGAATCCCTTTCCATACTGTCCTGGCTGGAAGAGCAGGGCCTTCAGGAGCTTTGGCTCACTCCGCACGTGATGGAGGACGTCCCAAATACTTCTGAAGCAATCAAGGCAAGGTTCGCAGAACTTTCTGCCATGTATAAAGGTCCAATCCGTCTGAGGCTTGCTGCGGAATACATGATGGATACCCTTTTCAGGGAAAGGCTTGAAAAAAGGGATCTGCTATTGCACGGGGAGGACAGGGTCCTTGTCGAAACATCAATCCTGGCTCCGCCCATCGGCTTTTATGACCTTCTGGACGAGATTATGTCGGCCGGGTACAGGCCCCTTCTTGCGCACCCCGAGCGCTACCGCTACATGAGCTCGAAGGACTATGCCCGCCTCCATTCCAAAGGCGTTCTCATGCAGCTTAATCTTCCTGCCGTCACCGGTTACTACGGAAGGGATGCTGCAATACGTGCGCGTTACCTTTTGGACAAAGGCTGGTATGCGATGACTGGCTCGGACTGCCATCGCCGGCATGTCATTATCCACCAGTACGAGGAAAAGCGCGTGCTCAAGAGCCGCCTCCTTGGAAAGCTTAGGCCTATTATGGAACCCCGTGAATTCTACGACGTTTAGAATTGATTTTGTCAGTATTTTTTCGTAAATTTGCGGCGCTTAAGAAAAAGAACAGTTAACAACTATAAAATTCAACAAACATTATGATTAAACTTGGTATTAACGGTTTTGGCCGTATCGGCAGAATGGTTTTCCGCGCAGCCGTGGAAAACTTCTCCAAAGACATTGTCGTAGTAGGTATCAACGACCTTCTGGATCCTGACTACCTCGCCTACATGCTTAAGTACGACTCCGTACACGGCCAGTTCAACCACGATATCAAAGTGGAAGGCAACTACCTTATCGTTGACGGCAACAAGATCCAGGTCTTCTGCGAGAAAGATCCCGCAAACATCACCTGGGGCGCCCTCGGCGTAGACGTAGTGGTCGAATCCACCGGTTTCTTCCTCACCGCAGAACTTGCAGAAGCTCACCTCAAGGCCGGCGCCAAGAAGGTTATCATGAGCGCTCCTTCCAAGGATGCAACTCCCATGTTCGTATACGGTGTCAACCACAAGACCTATGCAGGCCAGACTATCATCTCCAACGCTTCCTGCACCACCAACTGCCTGGCACCTCTCACCAAGGTCCTGAACGACAAGTTCGGTGTAAAGCGCGGCCTCATGACCACCGTTCACGCTGCAACCGCAACCCAGAAGACCGTTGACGGTCCTTCCAAGAAGGATTGGCGCGGTGGCCGTGGCATCCTGGAGAACATTATCCCCAGCTCCACCGGCGCTGCAAAGGCAGTGGGTAAGGTTCTTCCTGAACTCAACGGCAAGCTCACCGGCATGTCCCTGCGCGTTCCCACCAGCGACGTTTCCTTCGTAGACCTCACCTGCGAGCTCAACAAGGAAGCCTCCTATGAGGAAATCTGCGCTGCAATGAAGGAAGCCTCCGAAGGCGAACTCAAGGGCATCCTCGGCTACACCAACGAAGCACTTGTTTCCACCGACTTCCGCGGCGACGCCCGCACCTCCATCTTCGACGAGAAGGCAGGTATCCAGCTGGACAAGACCTTCGTAAAGGTTTGCGCCTGGTACGACAACGAATGGGGCTACAGCAACAAGGTTTGCGAAATGGCTAAGGTTATTATGAAATAAGGCCGCGGCCTTATTTCTTCGGGCCGACCTTGCAAAAGGTCGGCCTTTTTCGTATCTTTGTCTTTCGGAATATAACACTACGAAAATATGAAAAGCTTAAGAATTTTATTGACATCGGCCGCAATTCTTGCAGCTGTGTCTGTAAGCGCCCAGACCAATAAGGACGCCCTTAAGGATGCCGAAGACAAGGTCCAGCAGCGTCAGCAGGAGCTGGAAGACGCCCGCCGCAAAGCGGATGATACCGAGCGCGAGAACAAAGCCTTCATCGCCGACCTTCAGGCCCAGCTGGATGCCGCCGAGGCCCAGTACAAGCAGGGGCAGAACTCCCTCAAGATAATGAAGCAGTCCCTCAATGCCAAGAAGGACGTAATCAAGGCCAAGAAAGAGGCCCTGAAGCTTGAGAAGAAGGCCCGCAAAGCCGACGACGGCAAATTCGACGCCAAGGACAAGCTGGCAATAAGCAACCTGGAACAGGAAATCACTGATCTGGAGGCGGACTACAAGATCGCCAAGGACGATGTGGCCGGCGCAGAAGCTAAACTCAAGCAGTCCAAACAGGTCCTCGACGACGCTGAGGCCCGCATCAAGGCCGCAAAGAAGGATATCAATGCCGCAAAACGCGATGTCCGTGACGCAAAGAAAGAAGTGAGGGCCAGCCAGAAAGACCTCAAGGAGCAGAAGGATATCGCCGCCAAGCAGGAAGACCTCCTTAAAGCCCAGAAGGCGGCCGAAGAAGCTCAGGCAAAAGCCGCTGCCGCCGCTGCCAAGGCCGAAGAAGCCCAGCAGCAGATCCAAGCCCTTCCCGACAGCCTGCAAGTGAAATGAGCAAAAGAGTAATCCTGACGGGTGACCGTCCCACCGGAAAACTGCATCTGGGCCACTATGTCGGCTCTCTTCGCAACCGCGTCATTCTCCAGAATGAGGGTGATTACGAGCGCATGTTTGTCTTCATCGCTGACGTGCAGGCCCTGACGGACAACGCCGACAATCCGGAAAAAGTAAGGCAGAATATAATAGAGGTAGCCCTTGACTATCTATCCTGTGGCCTGGACCCCTCCAAGGTCACCATCTTCATCCAGAGCCAGATTCCGGAACTGCACGAGATGACGCAGTTCTTCTCCAACCTCGTCACCGTCCAGCGCCTTCAGCGCAACCCCACCGTAAAGGCCGAAATGGCCATGCGCGGCTTTAATTCTGATGTGGAAGACGACAACCGCCGCGGCCTTCCCGTAGGCTTTTTCACCTATCCCATCTCGCAGGCGGCCGATATCTGCGCCTTCAAGTCCACTACAGTTCCCGTAGGTGAGGACCAGGAACCCATGATCGAGCAATGCCGCGAGATTGTGCGCTCGTTCAACGGCACCTACAAGTGCGACGTTCTGATAGAACCTGAAATACTTCTGCCCTCGAATCTTGCAAGCCGCCGCCTTCCCGGAACGGACGGCAAGGCCAAGATGTCCAAGTCCCTTGGCAACTGCATATACCTCTCGGATCCCAAAGACGAAATGGAAAAGAAGGTGAAGGGCATGTTCACGGATCCCGGCCACTTGAAGGTGGAAGACCCCGGCAAGGTGGAAGGGAACACGGTTTTCACATACCTTGATGCTTTCTGCGAGGCCGATGATTTTGCCCGCTTCTGGCCCGAATACGCCAACCTGGACGAACTCAAAGACCACTACCGCCGTGGCGGCCTCGGGGATATGAAGTGCAAGAAGTTCCTCATCAACGTCCTGAACGACCGTCTGGAGCCTATCCGCGCCAGAAGGCATGAATATGAGCAGGACATTCCTGAGGTGTACAACATTCTTAAGAGAGGTTCGGAAGCCGCCCGTGAAGTGGCTGCCAACACCCTTCACCAGATGAAGGACGCCATGCAGATCAACTATTTCGACGATGCGGCCCTGATTGCCGCCCAGGCAGCGAAGTACCGCAGCGAGTAACGAACGGCAACAAAAAAACTGGCAGTCAAGAAATTGGCTGCCAGTTTTTTATTATGTGTAGTCTTATTCGGCCTTGCCGTCGGAACCAAGCACGTTCACAATCTTGTGCATGTAGAGTTTCTTCATCTCGTCGCGGGCAGGACCCAGATATTTGCGGGGGTCGAACTCGCCGGGCTTGTCGTTGAAGACCTTGCGTATGGCGGCTGTCATGGCAAGACGGCTGTCGGAGTCGATGTTGATCTTGCAGACTGCGCTCTTGGAGGCCTCGCGGAGCTGTTCCTCGGGGATGCCTACTGCATCGGGAAGCTTTCCGCCGTTGGCGTTGATGATGTCAACGTATTCCTGGGGAACGGAGGAAGAGCCGTGAAGGACGATGGGGAAGCCGGGAAGCTTTTTCTCGATCTCGTGAAGGACGTCGAATGCAAGCGGCGGGGGAACCAGGCGGCCGGTCTTGGGATCGCGGGTGCACTGTTCGGGCTTGAACTTGTATGCGCCGTGGCTGGTGCCGATGGAGATGGCGAGGGAGTCGCAGCCGGTGCGGGTGGCGAAGTCGATGACTTCTTCCGGACGGGTGTAGTGGGATTCCTCTGCTGCAACCTCATCTTCTACGCCTGCGAGGACGCCAAGTTCGGCCTCTACGGTGACGTCATACTGATGAGCGTAGTCAACGACCTTCTTGGTGAGGGCGATGTTCTCCTCATAGGGGAGGGAGGATGCGTCGATCATGACAGAGCTGAAGCCCATGTCAACGCAGCTCTTGCAAAGCTCGAAGCTGTCGCCGTGGTCCAGGTGAAGGACGATCTGGGGATGCTCCCAGCCAAGTTCTTTTGCATATTCCACGGCACCTTCCGCCATGTAGCGGAGAAGGGTCTGGTTGGCGTAGTTACGTGCACCCTTGGAAACCTGGAGGATGACCGGGGACTTGGTCTCGGCGCTGGCCTGGATGATGGCCTGGAGCTGCTCCATGTTATTGAAATTGAATGCGGGGATGGCGTAACCGCCGGCAACGGCCTTCTTGAACATTTCGCGGGTGTTCACAAGGCCAAGTTCTTTGTAAGATACCATAGTTATAAAAGTTGAAGTATATTCCAGTCCACAAAGATAATAAAAAATCACTTCTTCAGGAAATCATCCACCATATTTTCGGCTTCGGCAAGGGCCTGTTCAAGCTTGTCATTTACAAGGATGCGGTCGAACTTCGGCGCGTAGGTCATTTCCTCGGCGGCTTTGGCAACCCGCTGTTCAATTGCGTCCATCGGGTCTGTGCCCCGGCCGATTAGCCTTCGGCGCAATTCTTCCACCGATGGAGCCTGGATAAAGACTGAAAGGGCTTTGTCGCCGAAGTATTTTTTCAGCGATACGCCGCCTTTTACGTCTACGTCGAAAATTATCACGTGCCCCTTGGCCCAGATGCGGTTGACCTCGCTTTTTAGGGTGCCGTAGAAGCGGTCCGGGTACACTTCTTCGTACTCTACGAACTTGTCGTCCCTTATCAGAGCGCGGAAAATATCGGCACTATAATAAAGGTATTCCACCCCGTCCTGTTCCGTTCCGCGAGGCGGACGGGATGTGGCCGAAACCGAGAACTCGATTTCCGGATGAAGGCCCAGAATGTGATTCACAACAGTGCTTTTCCCGGAACCGGAAGGGGCGGAGAATATTAGAACTTTTCCTGACATGATTTTATGGTTTTACCAATTCTTGAATGGAATGCGGGTAAGATAGGAGTTGTAATAGCGTTTATCGCCGGTGACCTCTTCACCCAGCCATTCTGGTTTTTCAAATGCTTCATCTTTGTCTGCCAGCTCTATTTCAGCCATTATCAGCCCATCATTATCTCCATGGAATTCGTCCACTTCGAAGAAACGTGAATTGCCGGCCGGAACGATGTGGCGGGTTTTGTCAATTCTGCCTCCGTGACAAAGTTCAAACAGTTCTGCCGCATCCTGAAGCGGAATCTCCCTTTCCCATTCCATCCTTGAGATGCCGTCCATTGACGGACCTTTAATGGTGAGAAAGCCCTTGTCGTCACGTATCCGGACCCGGACCGTATTCCCGGAGTCATGAGCTATATAGCCCTGCTTGATATTGAATCGTTTAACGGCAAGGGATTTATAGACGTCGTCTTTTACAAGGAACTTCCTTTCTGTCTCTATATTCATATTACATCAGCCATTTTGACATGTCTTTACCTTTTGCTATCTCTTCCCGGATATGGGTCGAAGATATGGTAACAAGCGGGGCTTTCAAAAGTTCGATCTTGTACGCTGGATTCTCCTTCATCAGTCTTGCCTTCGCCCTTCCTCTGTGGTATCCTTTACGGGGGAAAACAACAACACCGTACTCAAGGAGTATCCTTTCGTGATACCTCCATCCGCCAAAACAATCAAGGTTATCGGCACCTATCACAAGCGTGAAGTCATTATCAGGTTCGAGTGCCTGCAGGGCGTCAAGCGTACGGATTGTGTATTGGGGAGGATCCATGTCAATCTCTATATCCGATGGCTTGACTATAAGGTCCGGATGTCTTTTTACGGCTTCTACAGCGGCCGTAAACCTTTCCCTGCCGGTTGGTCTGGTATGTGCTTCCTTAAATGGATTTTGTGGTGTAACTATTAGATATACAATGTCAAAGCCCGCTGATTCCGTTAGGAAACGGATAATCGCTTCGTGCCCTTTGTGAAGCGGGTTGAACGATCCGCTGTATACCGCCACTTTCATCTGGTACCAATAAATTTTTCAAAGATACGAATTATTTTTGGACATCTGTCTATGAGAGTATCACCATGCTGAAAAATGCGCCCGGGCTGCTGGGTGCGTGCCAGGTCTGCGAAAAAATGTGCCTGGTCTGTATGTGTTCTGGACGAGGTCTGTGGCATTTTTGGACGTGGTCCGAAAACAGGTGCTGGACCAGGTCCACGATATGTGCCCTACAAGCCCCTCTACTGCCGAATTGCTGGACCTGGTCCAAGGGTTATAATTGGACCAAGTCCAAAAATACATGAGACCGCGTCCATTTGTGTTGTGGACCAGGTCCAGCAGAAACAAAAACTGCTAGCCGTCATTTTGCTTATTTGGCCAAAAAGCGCTATCTTTACGAAAACTACACTAAAAGCTTTTATGAAACTCAATATCCAGTCCGAAACTGCACGCCTTAGGGAGGTCGTGCTTGGTCTTCCGGACTCGCCGGGGCCGGTCCCGAGCCTTAAAGAAACCTTCGACAGCAAATCGTACGAGTCGGTCCTGAACGGGGTATATCCTGCCGATGAGGACATCGCCCGGGAGATGGGCGCTTTCGAGGCTGTCCTGAAAAAATACGATGTTAAAGTCTATCGGCCGCGTCCGGTGAAGAACTGCAACCAGGTCTTCTCCCGCGACGTAGGCTTTGTAATCGGCGACAAAATCATAGTCTCAAACATCATTCCGGACCGCCAGGAGGAGATTGACGCATACGAAGACATCTATCGTCAAATCCATTACAAGCAGATTTACAACCTGCCGGAGGCCGTTCATGTAGAAGGTGGGGACGTTATCCTTTACAAGAATTTCATCTTCCTGGGACAGTACGACTTTCCGGACTACCACATGGTCAAGACGGCCCGTACCAACCGCCTGGCCGTGGAATATCTCAAAATGCTGTTTCCTGAACGCACTATCGTACCACTGAATCTCCTCAAGAGCGATACCGACCCCTATCAGGGCATCCTGCATCTGGACTGCACTTTCATGCCAGTCGGCCGGGACAAAGCCATCATCTACAAGCGCGGTTTCATGAATCCCCGCGACGCGGACCATCTTATCGAGATTTTTGGCCCGGATAATGTGTTCGAGCTTACCACGGAAGAAATGTACTACATGAACTCCAACGTATTTTCCATTTCGGAAGACGTGGTGGTAACGGAAGAGCATTTCCATCGCCTTAACCGGCACCTGCGCGAGCAATGGGGCATGACGGTAGAGACCGTGCCCTACCGCGAAATCTCCAAGATGGGAGGTCTCCTTCGCTGTTCAACCCTGCCTCTGAGGCGCGATAATCCAGTTGGCGATGAATAAACTTGCCATGGTCGCCTTCGGCGGCAACGCCCTTTTAAGGGCAGGACAGAAAGGTACCTTCCAGGAACAGCTGGAAAACGTTGAAAATACCTGCGCCCAGCTCAGGCACCTTGTGGAGCGAGGCTACGACATTGTCATAGGCCACGGAAACGGCCCCCAGGTGGGGAACGTAATGCTTCAGCACGAAGGCGGAAGGAAAGAATTCGGTCTTCCGGCAATGCCGATGGATTTCTGCGGAGCGGAAACCCAGGGTTCCATCGCCTACCTTATCGAAACAGGTATGGAAAAGGTGCTGAAGGAAGCCGGCATTCAAAGGCACGTGGTTTCTCTTGTCACCCGCGTAGAGGTAGGGGCCGATGACCCAGCTTTCGGAAAGCCCACCAAGTTCGTGGGGCCTTACTACCAGGAAGCTCCGCAGGACGGCGCCACCTACAAGCCGGATCCCCGTGGTCTTGGCTGGCGCAAGGTGGTCCCTTCGCCTAAGCCTGTCTGGATCAGCAATATAGACATAGTGGAAAAACTCGCCCGTGAGGGCAACATCGTCATTACAGTTGGCGGTGGAGGAATACCCGTTGTCAAAACGGAAAGCGGCCACAGGGGAGTGGAGGCGGTGATAGACAAGGACCTGGCCAGCGCCCTTGCCGCCGTCACTATGAAAGCCGATGAATTCTACATTCTTACGGACGTTGCCAAAGTGTACACAAACTTCAGGAAACCCGGCGAAAAAGCCATTGACGCGATGACTGTGGCGGAAGCTAAGCGCTATCTGGCGGAAGGCCAGTTCGCCGAAGGCTCGATGGCTCCAAAGGTCCGTGCAGGCATCATGTTTGTGGAAAACGGCGGAGCACAGTGCATAATAACAGAAGCAGGAGCCCTGGAAGATCCCTCCTGCGGAACCAGAATAATACCTTAAAACACTATGGCATACAACCTGAGAAATCGCAGCTTCTTAAAGCTGCTGGACTTTGAGCCCAAAGAAATACAGTATCTCCTGGACCTTGCCCGGGACCTCAAACGCGCCAAATATGCGGGCACCGAGCAGCCCCGCCTCAAAGGCAAGAACATCGCCTTGATTTTTGAAAAGACGTCCACCCGTACGCGCTGCGCTTTCGAAGTAGCCGCATACGACCAGGGCGCACATGTCACGTATCTTGGCCCTACGGGATCCCAGATTGGCATTAAAGAGACCATGAAAGATACAGCACGGGTGCTGGGCCGCATGTATGACGGTATCGAATACCGCGGCTTCGCACAGAAGACGGTGGAAGAACTGGCTCAGTATGCAGGTGTTCCCGTCTGGAACGGCCTCACCAACGAGTTCCATCCTACACAGATTCTAGCGGATTTCCTTACCATGAGCGAGCATGTGGACAAGCCGCTGAATAAGGTAAGTTACGCATACCTCGGCGATTCCCGCTTCAATATGGGTAATTCCCTCCTCGTGGGCGGCGCAAAAATGGGCATGGACGTGCGCATAGTGGCTCCGAAGGCCCTGCAGCCCGCTTCGGAACTTGTTGCGAAGTGCCGTGAAATAGCCAAGGAAACCGGCGCCCGCATCACCATCACCGACAACGTGGACGAAGGAGTCAAGGGCTGCGACTTCATCTACACCGACATCTGGGTATCCATGGGCGAACCTGACTCCGTTTGGAAAGAGCGCATCGACATGCTCAAGCCATATCAGGTGAACCAAGCTCTTATGGAGCGCACCGGCAATCCCAAGTGCAAATTCATGCACTGCCTGCCTTCTTACCACAACAGGGACACCAAGGCAGGGGAGGAAGTGTATCAGAAATTCGGCATGGACGGCGTGGAAGTGACCGAAGAAGTGTTTGAAGGCCCCCAGAGCATAGTTTTCGACGAGGCCGAAAACCGCCTGCACACCATCAAGGCCGTCATGGTGGCTACCCTCGGTGACTAAATGTATAGATTATGAGCGAAGTAAGACTTACCATCGACTACGAGGAATTCTCATCGGTGGACCAGATGGAACCCCGGGACAGGGAATTGGTGGCCGCCGCCATCGACGCCCAGAAGGGCTCCTATTCCCCTTATTCTGATTTTCAGGTAGGTGCTGCGCTCCTTCTTGACAACGGCGTTGTCGTGAAAGGTGCCAACCAGGAGAACGCCGCCTATCCCTCCGGCCTTTGTGCGGAGCGCACTGCCATGTTCTGGGCCGGCGCCAATTATCCGGACGTTCCCCTGGACACCCTTGTCGTAGCCGGAAGCGACCACGGCGTACTGTGCGAAAGCCCGGCATCGCCTTGTGGCGCCTGCCGCCAGGTTATGGCCGAATACCAGAAAAAGCACAAAAAACCCTTGAAGATCATTCTGGTAGGCTCCAAGCGCATACGCAAGTTCAAGTGCGTGGACGACTTGCTGCCGTTTATATTCGACAGTCTAACCCTCGCATAATGTTTCAGGCGGCCCGTTCATGGTGTTAGCCGCGTTTGCAGCCAGAAAGCACCAAATCCCGTTTGTTTGCAAACGCGGCACGGAAAATGGCCGTTTCTGGGAAAAACGCTGCCGCGTCTGTAACCAGAACGCACAGAACGGCGATTTCGTGCAAACGCGGCAAAGACAAAGAAAGGAGAGCCGGGCAGATTTGCTTATTCTGAAAAAAGTTGTACCTTTGCAATGGGAAAGTCTTACACGACCAGCTCCCTCTGAACTCCCCCAGGGCAGGAATGCAGCAAGGGTAGGAGGTCGTAGCGGTGCGATGTAAGGGGCTTTCCCTTTTTTTATTATGACAGCAGTTTATACCATCACTTCCGGTCTGCACGACGATGCGGCCGTCTCGCGCATCAGCGACGAATTCCTTCAGGGTGTGTTCCCTCAGGGCGGTTACGAATTCAAAGGGGCCGATTTCAGGGATTTCGGCACGCATGACTTGGATCTGATTTATGTCCGCACCGGCGGGGCCGAGGGTATTTTCAAAAGCCTCCTGCCGGAGATGCTGGCCCGTGGCACCGAACGTTATTACCTTCTGACCTCCGGCAAAAGCAATTCCCTGGCCGCATCGCTGGAAATACTCTCATACCTTAAGGCCCAGGGCCTGAAAGGTGAAGTTCTGCACGGCAGCGCCGCCTATCTCCAGACCCGCGTACAGGAGCTGGAGACCGTAGCCAGCGCACGGAAGAAACTGCAGGGAGTGCGTATCGGCGTAATCGGCCAGCCTTCCGACTGGCTCATCGCCAGCAAGGCCGATCCGATGGCCATAATGGATAAACTTGGCGCCCGCCTGGTGGAAATCCCAATGGAAGAACTGCTGCGGGAAATAGCAAAAGCACAAAATGAGGAAGCCCCGGCCGATATCCCAATGTCGGCACAGGTAAGGGAATCTTACCCAGGAGCAACGGCCATTTACCATGCGCTCGAATCTATCGTAAAATGGTACGGCCTTGGCGCTTTCACCCTTCGCTGCTTCGACCTTCTCAGCTCGGTCGGCAATACCGGATGCCTGGCCCTTGCTCGCTTCAACTCGGAAGGCATTCCGGCCTCCTGCGAGGGTGACGTCCCGGCCCTGCTGTCCATGATGATTGCCCAGGCTCTTACCGGCCGGACCGGTTTCCAGGCCAATCCCGCCCGCATCGACGTAGAAACGGGACGGATACTCCTGGCCCACTGCACCGTGCCTTTCAATATGGTCACCAGCTTGCAGTTCGACACTCACTTCGAATCCGGAATCGGCGTGGGAATCCACGGTGAACTTCCGGAAGGCCCCGTGACCGTTTTCAAGGTGGACGGCAAATGCTCCCGCCACTTCGCGGCAGAAGGACAGTTGCTCTTTAACCAGTACGAAAAAGACCTATGCCGCACACAAGTAATGCTGCAGCTTACTCCTGCCGACGCCAGATACTTCCTGACAGATCCAATAGGCAACCACCATATAATACTGCCTGGCCATTGCAAACATCTGCTGGAGGAACTGCTGTAATGGAACACCTGCTTGAAGAACATGGCGTAAAAGCCACGCCCAACCGCATACTGGTGGCACGGGCCCTCTCAAATGCCAGACGGCCGCTGTCGCTGATGGAACTTGAAGCGCAGCTGGACACTATCGACAAGAGCAATATATTCCGTGCGTTGGCAGCTTTCAGGGAAGCGCATCTTGTGCACGTGCTGGAAGATGCCGGGAATGGCGTTCGTTACGAACTTTGCCACAGTCATCACCATGACCACGACGACGACATGCACGTTCACTTCTACTGCTCGCGCTGCCGCCGCACTTTCTGTCTGGAAGACATTCCGGTGCCACCGGTTTCCGTTCCGGACGGTTATCAGCCAGAAAGCAGCAGCTATCTTATCAAGGGCATCTGCCCGGAATGCCGCTAGCAGCCTTTGCCGCGTTTGCACGAAATCGCAGTTTTGTGCGTTCTGTCTGCAGACGCGGCAGCGTTTTTCCGAAAACGGCCATTTTCCGTGCCGCGTTTGCAAAAAACCGTCGTTCTGTGCATTCTAGTTGCAAACGCGGCTGACACCGGCTGCCGATAAAAAAACCGCTCCCGTAATGGAAGCGGTTTTTCTATCGTTCAGAATAACTATTAGTACGTTACCATGGGATCGAGTTCCTTGGCGGCGTCTATGTACTTCTGGATTTCTTTTTCCACAGGAGTGCGCCTGCAGATGTGCTTTGCTTCGTTGATTTCGAGCATCTTGGCGGCGAGGTTGGCGGCATTGCGGTTACGGAGTTCCTTCACAGTGTCAACACCTGCAGCCTCCAGAAGTTCGGAAAACTGGGGGCCTACGCCCTTAATGCGGAACAGGTCTGCGTGGTTTACCCAGGTGAGGATAAGGTCGTGGCGGATGCCGGTGGCCTCTTCGAGGGCTTTGCGGCCTGCTGCGTCCTTGCCTTTTGCGAGGAGATGGTCTACTGTTTCAATGCCTGCGGCAATGAGTTTTTCTGCGTAAACGGGGCCGACGCCCTGGATGTCGATGATTTTGTAAGCCATATTACTGTTATTTTTAGTGGTTATGGATTTCTTTTCCAATCTCAAAGATAAAAAATTTCGATGGAAAATGAAAAAAAATACATATATTTGCGACATACGGTGAGATTTTATGGATATTTACCCTCTGGAACCCGATAAAGTGTACCTTTCCACGGACATGCTCACACTGGACTGCGAAGAAGGTCCGGTAAGTTGCAAGATGTCGGAATGGCTGCAGCGAGATCCTGTCCGCATCCACCGCATGGTGGTTAAGGAAAAGGCCCTCCAGGTGGATCAGTACGAAGTTTTTCTTCCTCTTGTATCTAAACTACGCCGCGCGGACTACGAATACTACAAGCGCATCACCGGCCTTAAAATGCTCATCGATTTCCCCGGATATTCATCTGAAATCGAGGCCAGGATTCCCTACGACACGGATCCCATAGCCTTTTACAAGTGGTGGCGCAAAGGCAAGAACGAACACAAAGTCTATCTGTCTCCCGCATATCAGTTCAAACTGTTCCAGAAAGTGTCCAAGATGGAGCCCAAGATAATGCTCAAGAAGGACATTGACTACATTAAGAATTTCTGATGGGTCAGAATTTTAAAGTCGGGCGGGACTGCGCCCTCCTTGAATATCTTTTCGAAATAATGCCTGACCGTTCCAGGACCAGTGTGAAAAACATGCTGTCCAAGGGACAAGTCCAGGTTAACGGAGAAAGCACCACGGCTTTCGACCGCCCCCTTAGAAAAGGCGATAAAATCACCATCCTTCCCAAAGGCGTTTCCATTGCAAGGAATATGCGCTCTGACGCACGTGAAGATGTCCTCCGCGCAGGTGTGGGCATCCTTTTCGAGGATGAGAACTACATAGTCGTGGACAAGCCCTCCGGCATGCTCACGGTATCATCGGCCCGCGGAAGCGCAGCCAAAAGCCCCCGCAAGGAACAGACGCTGTACGCCATCCTCAATGCCTACATAAAAATGTCGGCCAGGATGCAGCGGAAAGAGGATTTGATAGAAGGCAGGCAGCCGGACCGTTCCACCGCCAAGGTCTGGATAATCCACCGTATTGACAAAGGTACTTCCGGCGTACTTGTGTTCGCAAAGAACGAAAGGGCCAAGGACCTTTTGCAGAGCAAATGGAAAGAACTTGTGTTGGAACGCAGGTACATAGCCTGGCTGGAAGGTCATCTGGACAGGGAGCAGGGCGCAGTGCAAAGCTGGCTTCTGGAGAATCCCAAGTCCCTGAAGATGACTTCATACCATACCGAAGTGAAAGACGGCCAACTGGCGATAACCCATTATAAGCTTATTTCGGAAAGCAAGTACTACTCCAGAGTGGAGTTCAGCCTGGAAAGCGGGCGCAAGAACCAGATACGCGTTCATGCCGCCGACCTTGGCCACCCCGTCGCAGGTGATGAAAAGTACGGCGCGCAGACCAATCCGGCTCGTCGTCTGGCACTTCACGCGGAAACCCTGGTTTTCAAGAATCCCTTCACAGGGAAAACGGTAAAGTGCACTTCGCCCCTGCCGGAAAACCTGACAAGGCTGGCCTAGCATGGACATATTCTCCCGTACCGAGCGTCTGATCGGGGCCGAAGGCCTATCGAAACTGCGCAGTGCCCGCGTCATCCTTTTCGGCGTCGGTGGAGTAGGCAGCTGGTGCGCAGAGGCCCTTGTCCGAAGCGGAATCGGCCATCTGACTATCGTGGACCCGGACTGCGTAGACGAGACCAACGTCAACCGCCAGCTCCCGGCAACCACCCTTACAGTCGGGCGTCCTAAAGTCGAGGTCCTCCGCCAGCGCCTTCAAGAGATCTCCCCCGAGGCTGAGATTATCGCCCTGCAGGAAAGATACAGCGCCGGAAAAGACTTCGGCCTGTCATTATATGACGTAATAATCGATGCCATCGATTCCTTGAAAGACAAGATGGCGCTGCTTCTGGAAGCGTCTGCTGCGCCGGGGAAGCTATATTCGTCCATGGGCGCTGCTTGCAAGCTGGACCCCAGGGGCGTAAGAGTGGCCGAATTCTTCGAAGTCCGCGGCTGCCCCCTTGGTGCCGCCCTCCGCAAGAAAATGCGCCGCGAGCGCACTCTGCCCGCAAAACCCTTTCTATGCGTTTACGACGAAGAGGTGCTCCCGAACCTCGGCCCCGAACAGGACCCCGGTCCCGGAAAAGCCATAGCCAACGGCACCTTCGCCCACATCACCGGCATTTTCGGGTTTACTCTTGCCGGATTGGCCATAGAGGGACTGCTTACCTGTTAGCCGCGTTTGCAGCTGGAATGCACAGAACGGCGATTTCGTGCAAACGCGGCACGAAAAATGGCCGTTTTCGGGAAAAACGCTGCCGCGTCTGCAGACAGAACACACAGAACAGCGATTTCGTGCAAACGCGGCAAAGGCTCCCCGGCATGAAAAAGAGGACGACCATGTGGCCGTCCTCATTTTTTTACATGATAATTACTACTAGTGAGCCATAATTGCGCCTACCAGACCAAGAATTGCGTAGAATTCGGGGAGCGCTGCGTAGATGAGGGTGTTGGTGAACACGTCGTGGCCTTGGGAAACGCCTACGATACCATTGGCGCAAACCTGGCCCTGGCGGATACCGGAGAGCATGCACACGAGACCTACGCTGACGCCGATGCCGAAGCAAAGGGCGCCGGAGATGGTGCCGGAGGTGAACTTGCCGAGCATCAGGAAAAAGGCAACGAAGCCGTAGATACCCTGGGTTGCAGGGAGTGCGGACAGCACCATGTAGCTACCGGAAGCTTCCGGCTTGCGTTTGAGGGCGCCTTCGGCGGCATTGCCGGCGATTGTGGTGCCGAAGGATGAACCGATACCCGCAAGTGCGAGGACCAGTCCGAGTCCGAGATAACCTAAAATTTGTTCCATAATATTAATTATTTGTTAATAGATTTCTTTTAGATCCCTCACTCCGTTCGGGATGACAGGGATTGTTTCTTTAGGGGATTGTAAACGCGTCCTTTGGCTTCGTAACCGGAGTTCTTGAAGAATTCCAGGAAGTTAAGACGAAGGGGGTGGACGAAAGCGCCAAGAGCGCACATTGCAATATTGAGCGTATGTCCGATGAGTACAAGCAGAATGAATGGAATCCATAGCACCGCGTTGGAACCGTCTCCCAGCACCATCAGGCCCATGTCATTGAAAGCCATGCCCAGCATGCCGCCGGCAAGGCCGAGGGCATAGAGGCGGAGGTAGGAGAGGACGTCGCCAAGAAGGCCGGTAACGGTGTTGTATGTATCCCAGAGGCCGAGGCCGGTGTTCGCGAGGGGATTTCGGCCCCATGTATTGAGCGGGAAGATGCCGATGGCACACACGATGCCAAGCGCTATGACTATCAGCTTGGTTACTTCCGAAGAAAGAACGCCGATAAGCGCCAGCGCCGCCACTATGACTCCGCCCACAATCAGCGTCGTCCATCCTAATGTGCCAAGCGAGCGCTTGAAACCGTTAACCTTCACTGCCTCAATTGCTTTAACCGTCATTGCAAGGCAAAGGTGGATTACGCCGATAATAATCGACAGCACCATGCCGCCTGCGAATCCGGCTATTTCGTTGGGTAGGAAGAGGAAGCTCACGGGCTTGAAAATTTCCCACTGTGCGATGTCGATGGAGAAGAAGGTGTGCAGGAAGAATCCGACCACCACCGTTCCTATGCCAAGCGTTACCACAAGCGGCGCCAGTGACTTGAAGCTTTCCACCTTCTTGAGTGCAAGGCCCACAAGGATAAGCACCAGGCCGTAGCCTGCGTCTCCCATACAGAGGGCGAAGAACAGAAGGAAGAACACTGCGATGAACGGGGTAGGGTCGAAACCGTTGTAGGCCGGGCGGCCGTACATGTCGGTTAGCACCTCGAACATCTTTACGAAGGAGTTGTTCCTGAAAGTGATGGGGGGATTATCATCCACCGAGGCTTCCTCCTTTATGTAAAGGACACCGTACTGGTCCAAGAGGGCGGTAACCTTGGCGTCATTCTCGGCCGGGGCAAAGCCAACCAGGGTTACGATGGTGTCTTCCGCTGCGGGAACCGCGGCCGATCCGGCGAGGTAGATATCCAGCTTCTCAACGGCCCGGGTGCGCTTCTGCTCTAATTCCGGAATGCGCTCCTTGGCGCTGGCGATACGGCTGAGGACTCTCTTGTAATGCTGTTTCTTGTCCTTGAGCTCTTTCTTGATAACTTCTACGTTGTCGCGGGGGAGAGAGACTTCGAAGGGAAGGTCGTCTTCTCCGGCTACAACGAACCAGGTGTTGGCTTTTCCGGCTTTAATTACCCTGATAGGGTATTCATCGTTTAACTCTTTCTTATATTGTTTGAAGAGTTTGGTCGGGGCTACGTGGAAGTGAAGCGGCACGCCGGCTTCTTCCAGTTTCTTCAGGGTTTCAAGGTCATAGCTGCCCCAGGCTCGAAGGTCTTCCAGCTCTCTCTCAAGCATTTTGATCTCTCCCTGGTCTTCGGCATAACGCATGAGCATGCCTCCGGCAAGGCGCACTATGTCTCCGTCGATGACTTCGGGAACCGTTCCTTCGGGAACCTCTGCTTTCCGGAGTCCGGCAATAAGGCCGTCCAGCAGCTCAATCTCGGAAACAATATTCCTTGACTTGTCGTCAGTGGCTTTGGTACTGCGGGTTACGTCCACCAGGCCGAGCTCCTGAAGCTTTTCCAGAAGGTCGTGCTGCTCTCCGTTCAGAAGGATGAAGGAGTATTTGGTCATGGAAGCAATCATACTCTTGAGGCCTCCTCTTCCTCTGCGTGGCGGTTTTTAACAATTTTAGACGAAGCCTTAGAGAGGTTTTCCTCGTCTTCCATGTAGCGCTTGATCTTGCGGATGGCTTCCTGGTACCCGGGAATCTGTACCTTCTCGTACAGGTTCACCTTCTGCGTGGTTTTCTTGCGCTGGTAGTCCAGGATGCGGGCTTTCTCAAGATACACCTCCGACTCTATCCCAAGACGGCTGAGCTCCTTCAGGATGGCAACTCCGTCGGCGTACCAGGCGGGTTTCACGAAGGCGTTGAAGGGTTTAAGCTCGTAGTGGATATTTTCCAGTGCGGGGGTCTTGACGCCTGCGACCTTTTTGGTCACAAGGTCTACGTCGGTTATGGATATCAGGCCCGGGTCGAATTCGTTCCACAGGGCCGCGAGGTAATCGTAACGCTCCAGGGCTTCATCCAACTCGGCAATAAGACGCTCGCTGTCGGCTTTGGCTTTTCGCACCTCCAGCCTGAGGGCGCTCTCCTTGTTCTGAAGGGTAGGGAGGGCCCTCTGACGGACTTTCAGCTGCTTGCCAAGCTCGGTCAGGGATGTTTTATTGTATTGGAATTTTATAGCCATTTATTTTGTTAAATTGAGATACACTCGGCCTTACAGGGCCTCGGTATGACATTAGGAGTTCCAATATTTGTCTATAAGTGCCTGCTTGATACCTGTTTCGGCAGGGCTGAAGTACTTTGCGAAAAGCTTCCAGGCGGTGTCCAGCATCTCGGTGATGGTGATGTTGACGTCGATGGCCAGCAGCTCGCGGGCGTAGTCCTTCGCGTAAGCGAGGCAGCGGTGGTCGTAGTCCGAAAGGTCGAAGCCGTTCTCCAGTTTGGTCTTGGCGTTCTGGGCGTCGGCGTAAAGACGCACGGATGCGTTCATGACCTGGGAGTGGTCCTCGCGGGTTTTCTTGCCCTGGACCAGCTGCTTCAGACGGGACAGGGAACGGAAGGGGTCGATGATGACCTTTCCCGTATCCGAATCGGCCCTTAGGAAGAGCTGACCTTCGGTGATGTAACCGGTGTTGTCGGGGATGGCGTGGGTGATGTCGCCGTCGTTAAGGGTTGTAACTGCGATGATGGTGATGGAGCCTTCGGTAGGAAGCTGCACCGCTTTCTCGTAGATTTTTGCAAGGTCCGAATACAGGGAGCCAGGCATGGAGTCCTTGGAAGGAATCTGGTCCATACGGTTGGAAACGATGGACAGGGCGTCGGCGTAAAGGGTCATGTCGGTCAGGAGGACCAGCACTTTCTCGTTCTTCTCAACTGCGAAATACTCCGCTGCCGTAAGCGCCATATCAGGCACCAGAAGGCGTTCCACGGGAGGGTTCTCGGTGGTGTTGATGAAGCAGATAATCTTGTCCAGGGCACCTGCAGCCTCGAAGCTGTGGCGGAAGAAGAGGTAGTCGTCGTTGGAAAGGCCCATGCCGCCGAGGATAATCTTGTCTACGTCGGCGCGGAGGGCAACGTCGGCCATGACCTGGTTGTAAGGCTGGTCGGGGTCCGCGAAGAAAGGAATCTTCTGGCCGGAGACCAGGGTGTTGTTAAGGTCGATGCCTGCGATGCCGGTAGGGATGAGCTGCGAAGGCTGGCGCCTCTTGTAAGGGTTCACGGAAGGGCCGCCGATGTGGCGTTCCTCGCCTTCGATTTCGGGACCTCCGTCGATGGGATGGCCGTATGCGTCGAAGAAGCGCCCGCTCAGCTGGTCCGATACTTTAAGGGTAGGGGGTTCCCCGAGGAAGGTGACTTCCGCGTTGGTGGGGATGCCTTCGGTTCCGGAGAAAATCTGGAGGGTGACCATGTCGCCTTTGGTGCGAACAACCTGTGCAAGGCGGCCGTCCACCACGGCAAGTTCGTCGTTGGAAACGCCCTGGGCACGCAGGGAAACAGTGGCCTTGGTAATGCCTTCCAGCTTGGTATATACTCTTTGGTATGCTTTCATGATATAAAGTATGAGATCCCCGCGGTCCCTGAGCCTGTCGAAGGGCCCGCAGGGAATGACGTTATGCTATCATTTTCTTTACGGTATCATTGTATGCGTAGAACTGCTCGCTCTTGTAAGGGGAGTAGTTCATCTGGCGAAGCTCGTTGATGAGGTTCTTGAACCATTCACGGCATTTTTCGAAGTCTTCAAAGTCGAATTCCCTGTCGCAAATCTCAAGCACCAGGTCAAGCATGAACCTCTGGCGCTCCAGCGGGCAAAGCGCGTCGATGGAGTCGAAGGCGTCCTGCTGCAGGATGACGAAGTCCACGAGTTCGGATTTCCAGAAGTTGACGTGGTAGCTCATCGGGACGCCGTCGTCGCCCAGAATGTTGATCTGCTCTGAGGCTTCCTTGCCGCGGCGGATGATGTTCTTTGCGGAGAGCACTTTGTCCACCCAGCCCTGTTCTACGGTCTTGTCCAGATAGTCGCGGATTTCGGGGTAATCCAAGTATTTGGAATAGGACTCCAGCGGGCCTACTGCCGGGTAACGCTTCTGGTCCGCGCGGCCCTGCTCCAGTGCATAGAAGCAGCGTGCGGCCTTCTTGGTGCTCTCGGTTACCGGCTCCTTTAGGTTACCGCCGGCAGGGGACACCGTGCCTATAAAAGTGACGGCGCCGGTCTGCCCGTTGTTCAGCACCACCATGCCCGCACGTGAATAGAAGTTGGAAATGATGGCCGAAAGGTCCACGGGGAATGCGTCCGCGCCGGGAAGCTCTTCCATGCGGTTGGACATCTCGCGGAGGGCCTGTGCCCAGCGGGAGGTCGAGTCGGCCAGAAGTAGGCACTTGAGACCCATGGCCCTGTAGTACTCGCAGATGGTCATTGCGGTGTACACGGAAGCCTCACGGGCGGCCACAGGCATGTTGGATGTGTTGCAAATGATAGTGGTACGCTCCATCAGGTGACGGCCGGTGTGAGGGTCGATGAGTTCAGGGAATTCGGTGAAGATTTCCACAACCTCGTTGGCGCGTTCGCCGCAGGCCGCCATCACTATGACGTCTGCATCTCCCTGTTTTGCTATGGCGTGCTGAAGAACGGTTTTGCCGCAGCCGAAGGGACCGGGAATGAAGCCGGTGCCGCCTTCCGCGATGGGGTTCATGGTGTCTATCACGCGGACTCCGGTTTCCATGATGCGGGTGGGACGGGGTTTTTCCTTATAACCCTTGATGGCAACCTTAACTGGCCACTTCTGGGTCATGGTCACGTTCACATCCTCGCCTTCTTCATTCACAAGGACTGCGATGACTGTGTCGATATTGTAGGTGCCCGCTTCCTTTACGCTCTTTACCGTGTATTCGCCCTTGAAAGAGAAGGGAACCATAATCTTGTGGGGAAGCCAGCCTTCCTTCACTTCGCCCAGCCAGTCCGCCGCGACCACTTTGTCTCCGGGCTTTGCGATGGGGGTGAAGTCCCAGGTCTTTTCATGGTTCAGAGGATCGGTGTATTCGCCGCGTTTCAGGAATACGCCCGTCATGGTGGTAAGGTCGTTCTGGAGGCCGTCGTACACGCTTGAGAGCAAGCCGGGGCCAAGGGTGACCTCCAGCATGCGGCCTTCGAATTCCACGGTGTCTCCGCCTTTGAGGCCGCGGGTGCTCTCGAACACCTGGACCGAAGCGGTGCTGCCGTTAACCTTGATGACCTCTGCCATCATTTTGACGCCTTGAAGGTCGATGTAGCAGATTTCATTTTCGGCGACCGGGCCGTCCACCTGTACGGTGACGAGGTTGGACACGATACCGGTCACTTTTCCTGTAGTTTTCATATCTAGTTCTGTTCAATTATTCTGTATAGTGGACTCCTTTGAATGTGCCCCTCACTTCGTTGACAAGCTGTTTGAACAGCTCCCTGCCCCTTTCCTTGTCCAGGGCCAGCCAGCGGTTCACGATGTTGAGCTTGGTCACGTAAGCGAGAACTGCCGTAATGTCGAAGTAGTGGAAAGTGGAAAGGCTGTCCGCTTTTTCCCATACTATGTCGTCCAGGGCTTTTTCGCGGGTGATAAGGTCGGACGAGGAAAGGGCTTCCTGCACCTTGCGCTCTTCTTCGAATTCTCCGCCGCGGAAGCGGTACAGGTCTATGTCCAGATCCTTGTCTTCGCTGCTTCCTTTGCCGCTGATGACATCCTGCTCCTGATCCCTGCCCAGCTCGACGTTAAGGTAGCGCACCTTTGCGTTCCTCAGGTTAAGGTCGAATCGGAAATACTCCCTGATGAATTTCAGGGGATTCTCCAGCGCACTGGCATAGAAATCGGCCTCCAGTTTATCGGGGTCGAAGCCTTCCAGGAGGAAATCCAGTGCCTGTTTGTCTTTTTCGCCAAGGTTGGAGCTGATTTCGGCCACTACGTCCTTGAACCCCTGGCCGTCGTCGTACTTGAAATCCGCCGTAAGGTAGGGGAGGGACGATATGATGTACTCGAAGTTGCTCATCCAAACAGGATTTTCTTTGTTGTGGGACGAAGGTATTCGCCGATCAGGGCTGAAAAGCTTTCATCGGTCAGGCTGATGAAATAGCTGCCGTCCTTGGGACCGATCTTGAAGCCGCCGCCGACTTTCTTGGAGAAGGAGGCTTCTACGCCCTTACCGATGGTTTTTGCAAGTTCGCCTTTAACGAAAGGCTCCAGCTCTTTCTGCAGTTTTTCGGGGAGGATGAGGGCGAGGTCCGTCTGCTCCTGGGTGGAAAAACGCTGTGCGACGGCAGTGATGATGCCTTTGATGAATTCGGCACCAGAGAGGGTGTCCTTAACGGGGGCCTCCGCCGCCTTTGCTATAATAAGATTTTCAATGTCCGAACGGGTGGCCTGGAGGGCCTGTGATGCGGCCATTTTCACGTCGCCTTCAACTTTGATTTTATAGTCAGACGCTTCTTTACGGGCCTTCTCGAGGATGGCGTCTGCCTCCTCCTGAGCTTTGGCTACAATAGCCTGGGCTTCGGCCTTGGCTTTGGCCAAAATGGCCTCTCCTTCTTCTTTTCCTTTTGCAAGACCCTCGTTATAAAGCTTCTGGGTCAATTCCTGGAGTTTGTCCATATTTTTATGTGATTTTTCAGTGTTTTCCAATTCTGCAAATATAACAATTATTATGGTAAAGAGGAAATAATACTTATATTTGTTTCGTGAAACGGAGTGTCGCCACGATTGCTTTTCTGCTAAGCGCCATTTTGCTTTCGGCCCAGGAAAACAGGCCGAAAACGGGATGGACTTTCACCCCTATGCCGGACATCAGCTACAACTCCGACATGGGTTTCAAACTGGGCGCTTTCGGGGACTTTTATTATTACGGCGACGGCTCGGTATATCCCAATTTCCTCCACCATATAGGCTTTGCGGGCGGCTGGGCCACAAAGGGCTCCTGGCACATCCACACCATGTTCGACACCCCGGCACTGATCCCCGGCATCCGCCTTACCGGCTCCATAACATACAGAGACGCGATGGCGAATAACTTTTACGGTTTCAACGGCATAGCGTCGCCCTTTTTCCCTGAACTGGAGCTGAACAGGAAAACCCGCACCGCCTGGTACACCAACAGACGCCGTATATTCCGCGGAGCCTTCTCCCTGCTCGGAAACATCGGCGGCAACCTGAACTGGATGGCCGGCGGGGTTTTCAGGAAGGTATGGATCGATGACTTCGAACTGGACAATTACGATTCCGGGAAAAGCCTTTACAATTACTACAGGGAGCTTGGCCTGATAGATCCGGACGAAGCTTATGGCGGCATGTCGATGGAAATAAAAGCCGGGTTCGTAAGGGACAGCAGGGACGTCGAGATGTTCCCGGAGCATGGCTCGTATGCTGAGCTTTACGTCCTTGGAAACGCCGACCTTCAGCAATGGAAGTACAATTACCTGCAGCTTGTGGCGCACTGGAGCCATTACATTACAGTTTTCAGGGACCGGCTGATATTCGCGTATCACTTCGGAGTCCAGCACAGCTTCGGAAATGTCCCGTTCTGCAACCTTAACGAGCTTGCAACAATTACTTACAAGTACGAGGAATACTCGGGCCTTGGCAGCCGCTACAGCATCAGGGGCTACCGTTACAACAGGATCGCGGCCGAAGGCTATGCCTGGGCCAATTTCGAGTTCAGGGTAGTGCCTTTCATTTTCAACCTTTTCAACCAGCATTTCGAGATAGTGTTCAACCCCTTCGTGGACCTTGGCGCGATAACCAAGTATCATCGCCTGGAAATGCAGAAAGCCATGCCCGCGGATGTGTATCAGGACCTTAGCTGTCCGGTGATGGCTAGTGCCGGCTGTGGGGCAAAACTTCACATGAATACCAACTTCCTGCTGTCCATAGACTTTGGTAAAGGTTTCAACTCCCAGCTCAATGATTTCATGATAGGAGTGGGCGGTACCTATATTTTCTAAAAAATCATACGGATATTTGCCGGATTGCTTAAAAGTTTTAACTTTGTAGTATCGTTTGTTGAAAACACTAAAACTACAGATATGGCTCAGCGAAATCTGCTGCTTGGGGATGAAGCCCTTGCTTTGGGCACCCTACATGCTGGACTTTCCGGAGTGTATGCATACCCGGGAACTCCGTCCACTGAAATAACTGAATATATCCAGTCCCATCCGCTTACAAAGGAGAGAGGCGTTCATTCGGACTGGTCGTCCAATGAAAAAACGGCCATGGAAGAAGCCCTGGGCATGTCCTATGCCGGAAAGAGGGCTCTCGTGTGCATGAAGCACGTCGGGATGAATGTCTGCGCGGACGGCTTCATGGGATCGGCAACTACCGGTGCGAACGGCGGCCTTATAGTAGCCGCCTGCGACGACCCTTCAATGCACAGCTCCCAGAACGAGCAGGACTCCCGCTTCTGGGGTACCTTTGCGATGATACCGGTCTTCGAGCCTTCCTCCCAGCAGGAAACCTACGACATGGCTGCTGCGGCGTTTGACTATTCGGAAAAGAGGAAAATCCCGGTCCTTATGCGTCTTACAACACGTATGGCCCACTCCCGAGCAGTGGTGGAGAGCGCTTCCGAAATAAGGGAACAGAACCAGCTGCACTTCCCGGGGAATCCCCGCCAGTGGGTAACCCTTCCGGTAAACGCCAGGGTGCGTAACCGTCAGCTCATAAAGGACTACGCGCAGTTCGAAGAAGACGCCTGCGTTTCCCGTTTCAATTTCCTGAAGGACGGCCCGGACCACAGCCTTGGAATAATTGCATGCGGCATTGCATACAATTATCTTATGGAACAATTTCCGGACGGCTGCCCTTATCCGGTGCTCAAGGTTTCGCAGTATCCTTTCCCCAGAAAACTTGCTCGTGAGCTGGCAACTCTCACGGGACGGATTCTTGTGATAGAAGAAGGCCAGCCGCTTGTTGAGGACCGCCTGAGAGGCGTTTTCGACAGCGGCGTTGAAATCCTCGGGCGCCTTGACGAAACTCTTCCGCGTGACGGTGAACTCACCCCGGATGCAGTGCGCAAGGCCCTCGGTCTTCCTGCTCTTCCAGTTTATCCCGCTGCACAAAACGTGGCGCCCCGTCCTCCGGCACTATGCCAGGGCTGCGGCCACAGGGACTTCTACACTGCCCTTAACAACGTGGTTAAGGACTATCCAGGAGCACGCGTTTTCGGCGATATCGGCTGTTACACTCTTGGCTGGCTGCCTCCGTTCCAGAGCCTCCACACCTGCGTGGAAATGGGCGCTTCGCTCACCATGGCGCAGGGCGCTGCTTTCAGCGGCACCTGGCCCGCAGTTGCAGTGATAGGGGATTCCACCTTCACCCACAGCGGCATGACAGGCCTTCTGGATGCTGTGAACGGCAATGCCGACGTAACCCTTTGCATCTCCGACAACCTTACCACCGGCATGACCGGCGGACAGGATTCGGCGGGAACTGGCCGCATCGAAGCTATCTGCGACGGGATAGGCGTTCCGCGCGAGCATATCCGCACCATAGTCCCTCTTCCCAAAAACTATCCTGACATGGAAAAAGTTATCAGGGAAGAACTTGAGTATCACGGGGTTTCGGTAATAGTCTGCCGCCGCGAATGCATACAGACACTTAGGCGCCATACAGCGAAAAAGTAAAACCAAAGTCCATCCCCCGAGGGGAAGGGTTTCTGGAGGGGGTAACGTAAAACGAAAATTATTTCATTTATGAAATACGATATAATACTTGCAGGAGTGGGGGGACAAGGCATCCTCTCAATCGCAACAGTCATAGGCTCGGCGGCCCTGGAAGAGGGGCTGTACCTGAAGCAGGCCGAAGTTCACGGCATGAGCCAGAGGGGAGGGGACGTGCAGTCAAACCTTCGCCTCTCGTCGGAGCCCATATACAGCGACCTGATACCCAAGGGCGCAGCGGACATGATTGTGTCGCTTGAGCCAATGGAGGCCCTGCGCTATGTACCTTACCTGGCCCCTGACGGCTGGATCGTAACCAACACCACTCCGTTCCTTAACATTCCCGATTATCCGGACATGGAAAAAGTCATGGAGGAGCTGGAAAAGTATCCTAATGTCGTGGCCATTGACGCCGACGGGATAGCGAAGGACCTTGGAAGCCCCCGAAGCGCCAACATGGTCCTGCTTGGAGCCCTTTCGTCGGCCCTGGACATACTTGAGCAGGAAAGGCTCCGCGAAGGAATCCGTCGCATTTTCGGCCGTAAGGGCGATGCGGTTGTGGAATCCAACCTCAAGGCCTTTGACGCAGGTTTGGCTTTTTTCCAAAATAAGTCGGCGAAATGAAGAAGCCACTGTCAAAACACAGCCTGAAGGCCGTAATGGCCGAAATGGGCATAGAGGATATTTCCCGTACCACCATACGCCAGTGCGCCATGATAGGCGCCGCAATGGAAGGCATGGCAGGGGAGAAGTTCTCTCACCTGGAGTTCGGCGTCCCCGGCATTCCCGCCTGCCCCATAGGGGTTGAGGCCCAGAAAAAAGCCCTGGACGCGGGAATCTGTTCCGTATATCCTTCGGTACAGGGCATTCCTGAGCTCAAGCGCAACGGATCCCTTTTCGTAAAGGCATTTATCGACGTAGATATCGACCCCAAGTGCATTGTTCCCACTGTCGGCTCAATGCAGGGTAGCCTGACTTCCATACTGGAATGTTCGCAGCTGCAGCCCGGGAAGGATACTATCTTATATGTTTGCCCCGGTTTTTCGGCCCACGGCCGGCAGCCTGACCTCCTCGGCATAAAGAATATCTTCTTCGACATTTACGAGTACAGGGCCGAAAAACTACGCGAAAAGCTGGAGTCCTACTTCTCGCAGGGAAATATCGCGGCCATACTGTACTCCAACCCCAACAACCCCGCCTGGATATGCCTGACGGACGAAGAGCTTCAGATTATCGGCGAACTTGCAACGAAATACGACGTCATTGTCCTGGAAGACATGGCCTACCTTTGCATGGACTTCCGCAAGGACCTCTCCGTTCCCTTCGAACCTCCGTTCCAGAGCTCCGTGGCAAAGTATACGGACAATTACATTATGCTCCTGTCGGCCTCCAAGATTTTCTCATACGCCGGGGAAAGAATTGCTATGGTGTGCATAAGCGAGAAACTCTACAACCGCGAATATCCGGAGCTCAAGAGGAAGTGGGGGATAGGGAAGTTCGGCGATAATTTCGTGCTGAACTACCTGTACGTGAACACTTCGGGCGCTTCCCATTCGGCCCAGTACGCATTCTCGGCCATGATGGCGGCGTCGGTTGAGGGGAGGTACAACTTTGTGAAGGAACTGCGTGACTACGGCTTCAGGGCCCACAGGTCCAAAGATATTTTCGAGGCCAACGGCTTCCACCTTGTATACGACAAGGATATGGAACAGACAATCTCCGACGGCTTCTTCTATACCGTCGAGTATAAGGACCTGGGGAACTGCGAACTGCTGGAAGGCCTGATGCGCTGCGGCGTATGCGCAATCCCTCTGAACACAACCGGAAGCGGCCAGCACGGCATAAGGGTTTGCGTGTCCAAGCTTCTTAACGACGAAGATTTCGCCCTTCTGGACAGTCACCTCAAATTATTTGTAAAGCTTATCGAAAATGAAATACGTTAGTGCCGATGAGGCGGTAAAGCTGGTTCGCAGCGGCGACACAATATGCTGTCAGGGCGGAGCTTCGGTTCCGGTTCTGCTGCAGGAAGCCCTTGCACGCCGCCATGCCGAACTCAGGGACGTGAGAATAACCTCCGGGTTCAACGTACACAAGGAGCCGGCCCCCTTCTGCCGGCCGGAGTACAAGGACTCCTTCCTGGTGGACAGCATATTCATAAGCGCCGACCAGAGGCAGCACATAGGGGAGGGCTACGGTACCATGACCCCGGCCTTCCTGGGCGAGGTCCCCGCGCTTTTTCGCAGCGGCGAGTTCAAGGTGGACGTTGCTTTCATCAACTGCTCCCTTCCGGACGAAAACGGCTATTGCAGTTTCGGAATTTCGGCCGACATTGCCGTATCGGCCGTGGAATGCGCCAGGGTGGTGATTGCGCAGGTGAACAAGTCCATACCTTACCTGTATGGGGAGTGCATGATTCACGAATCGAAGATAGATGCGGCCGTACTTTGCGATGTCCCGCCCGTTGCCATGGTATTCGGCGAACCAACCCCGGTGGAGGCGGCTATCGGAGCCAATGTCGCGTCTCAGATTCCGGACGGCGCCTGCCTGCAGATCGGCGTCGGGGGTATTCCCAATGCGGTTTTGAACGGAATAAAGCACCATCAGCATCTGGGCCTTCACACTGAGGCCATGACGGATGGTGTTATACGCCTGATAAAGGAAGGTGTAATAGACAACAGCCTCAAAAAGGTTCGTCCGGGGGTAAGCGTTGCGGCGCTTGCAATAGGCTCCAAGGAGATGTACGAGTATATAGACCACAGGCGTGACATGGAGTTTTTCGACGTGGCCTATACCAACAACCCCTTCCTTATTGCGCAGAATCCCCGCGCCTGCGCCATCAATTCGGCAATTGAAGTGGACCTGACCGGCCAAATTTGCGCCGACTCCATTGGCGAGCGTATATTTTCAAGCGTTGGCGGACAGCACGATTTTATGTACGGCTGCGCCCTGGCCGAAGGAGGCCGTACTTTCATAGCCCTGCCTTCGCGCACCGCAAAGGGAAAGTCCAAGATAGTGCCTACCCTCACTCCTGGCGCAGGTGTCGTCACAACCCGCTTCCAGACTCAGTATGTGGCCACCGAGCACGGCATAGTGTATTTACGCGGAAAGAGCCTCGCCCAGAGGGCGAAGCTCCTTATTTCAATCGCTCATCCGGACGACCGGGAAGAGCTGGAGAAAGCCGCGTGCAAGCGCTTCGGCTACAGTTTCTTAAGGCTTACGATATAAACTGATTCTTCAGCAGTTCTATCTTGGCGGGGGCGTCAGAACCCTTGGCGCCAAAGTAGAACTTTATCTTGGGCTCGGTGCCGGAAGGACGAACGGTAACAACGTCCCCGGCCTGATTGAAGAACTGCAGCACGTTGGACTTGGGAAGTCCGGTCTCCTCGGGCTTGTTGTAGTCGATGACCTTCGCAAGAGGGCTGCCGGCGATTTCCTTCGGAGGGCAGGCGCGGTAGTCGGCCATGATTTTCTGGATTTCTTCGGCGCCGCTCTTGCCCTTGCGGACGATGTAAACCATCTTCTCCACATAGAGGCCGTATTCCTTGTACACTTTCTGGAGCAGCTGCCACAGGGTCATGCCCTGCTCGGCGGCCCATGCGGCGCATTCGGCCACTGCGCAGCCGGCTACCTGGGCGCACTTGTCACGCACGAAATTACCAAGGTTGAAGCCGTAGCTTTCCTCGCCGCCGCAGATGAATTCGGTCTTTCCTTCCTGCAGTTTCTGGACCTCGGCGATGTATTTGAAGCCGGTGAGCACGTTGTAGCATTTTACGTTGAAGCTCTTGCAGATTGCGGCGATGAGTTCGCTGGTGACTATGGTCTTGACGCAGTATTGCTTGCCGTCCAGCTTGCCCAGTTCCTGCCAGCGTTTGAGGATATAATAGGTGAGGAAGCTCCAGGTCTGGTTGCCGGTGAGCTGTACCATCTTGCCTTCGTCGTTGCGGACGGCGATGCCAAGGCGGTCTGCGTCCGGGTCGGTGGCAAGGACCAGGTCGGCGCCGGTTTCATCGGCCTTCGCAAGGGCCAGGGCCATGGCGGCGGGCTCTTCGGGGTTGGGGGAGGCCACGGTAGGGAAATTGCCGTCCGGGACTTCCTGCTCCGGAACGTGGATGATATTGGTGAAGCCGATGCGTTTCAGGGCTTCCGGCATCAGCTTTACGCCGCAGCCGTGCAGCGGGGTATACACAATCTTGAGGTCCGCATGCTTTTTTACGGCTTCCGGGGACAGCATCAGGGACAGCTGGTCCCTGAGGTAGCACTCGTCAACCTCGGCGCCCATGATTTCGATGGGGGCTTTGGGCTCGCCGGCGGCGGGCTGGAAGCGCACCTGGGCGGGGTCTTCAATCTTGCCCACTTCGTTCACGATGTCTTTATCCACGGGGGCGGTAATCTGGCCGCCGTCCTCCCAGAAGACTTTATAGCCGTTGTATTCCTTGGGGTTGTGGCTGGCGGTTACCATGATGCCCGCCGTGGCCTTTTTCAGACGGATGCTGTAGCTGAGCTCCGGAGTGGGACGAAGGCTCTCGAAGAGATAGACCTTGATGCCGTTGTTGCTCAGGACTTCGGCCGATATTTCAGCGAAAAGGCGGGAGTTGTTGCGGCTGTCGTGGGATATGCAGACGCTCTTGGGGCCGCTCACGTGGGCCTTGATGTAATTGGCGAGGCCCTGGGTGGCCATGCCAACAGTGTATTTGTTCATGCGGTTGGTGCCGACGCCCATGACGCCGCGAAGGCCGCCGGTGCCGAATTCCAGATTACGGTAGAAGGCGTCTTCCAGTGCAACCTGGTCGGTTTCCATCAGGTGTTTTACTTCTGCTTTGGTTTCAGCGTCGAAGTTGCCGTCCAGCCAGCTCTGTGCTACTTGTCTGTAGTCTTTCATAGGATATGGTGTTTTAGTGTTTGTTTCGTATCGTACAAAAATAAAGAATAATCCTTATTTTTGCAAAGAAATGCAGCGGCCCTTTTGAAGGAATTTCGGCTTTTTGTGACGAAAATGCAGTGGGAACAGTTCATATCGCAGCACGACTGGGACGACCTTGCGCGCCTCGCTCTCTCGCGTGAGCGCCTTTTTGGTGAGGTCGACGACTTCGACCTTGCGCTCACCACCCTTGAATGCCGCCGCAAGCTCCGCAACAAGGTTCCGGAGTGGTGGGCCGTACCCTCGCTTCGCTTTCCCCTTCGTCTCTCCGCCGAGCAGTGCTCCTCGTCGGCCACCGCCCGCTACAAAGCCTCCGTCGCCCTTAACGCCTGCTCCGGAAAGCGCCTCGCGGACCTGACCGGTGGGCTGGGAGTGGACAGCTGGGCGTTCGCTCAGGTCTTCGACCAAGTGCTGTACAACGAGATGCAGCCGGCCCTGGCCGATGCCGCCCGTTCCAACTTCGCCGCCCTTGGTCTTGACAACGTGACTGTGCGGAATAGCTCTCTGGCCCCTCAATCCGTGATGGCCGACTCCGACCGTTCCGTCATGGCCGACTCCAATCGTTCCGTGATGGCCGACTCCAATCGTTCCGTGATGGCCGACTCCGATCGGCCATCTCCCGCGTCTGCCATGGCCGACTCCGATCGTTCCGTCATGGTCGACTCCGACCGGCCATCTCCCGCATCCGTCATGGCCGACTCCGATCGGCCATCTCCCGGCGCCACGGTTGCAGAGATACTGAACGGCTTCGAGCCGGACATCCTCTTTCTGGACCCGGCCCGGCGGTCTTCGGACGGACGTAAGGTGTTCCGTCTGGAGGACTGTCAGCCGGACGTACTGACACTCCTGCCGGAGCTCCTTGACGCCTGCCCCCTCGTGCTGCTCAAACTGAGCCCCATGGCAGACATAACGCTGGTATGCAAGCAGCTGAAATGCGTGAAAGCCGTGCATGTAGTGGCCGCAGAAGGGGAGTGCAAGGAACTCCTGCTGCTGTTAGAGAGAGGGTATGAAGGGGACCATTCCATTACCGTTTATGAGAACGGTTCCATCCTGGAAGTGGACCAGGTCCAGGGCACTTCTGGACTTGGTCCAAAAACAAGTGCTGGACCAGGTCCAAGCAATGTGCCCCCGAAGGGCCTGGAAGCAATAGGTGCTGGACCAGGTCCAGGGGATGAAATTGGACCTCGGCCAAAAAAGTTGTGGACCAGGTCCAAGCCTGAGGCTGATGAGGCTGATGTGACCGATGTGGCCGATGTGGCCGATGTGGCCGATGTGGCAGAACCTCAAGGATTGCGTTTGTTATTTGAACCTGGCAAAGCACTCCTGAAGGCAGGAGCTTTCGACCTGCCGTGCCGATATGGCCTGCGGAAGATAGGGCAGCATACGCATCTGTATGTGTCGGAAGACTCCGTTCCCGATGCCCTGCGACCTTTCGGAAAATGTTATCAGATACTTGAGGTTACGGAACTTAACAACCGTAAGATGAAAGAAATAGGGAAAGCGTTTCCCATGGCTGAAGTTACGGCACGGAACATTCCGCTGACCTCTGAACAGCTTCGGGTCCGGATGGGTGTCCGTTCGGGTGGGGATGTGCATGTTTTCGGGGTACAGGCCGCCGCCGGCCGGTATCTTCTGGTGTGCCGCCGCCTCAGAACAGCCCCTGTATCAGGAACCATAGAACCGGGACCAGAAGGGCCGGAAGGTAATTGAGGGTTTTGCAGTCCTTTATGTTCAGGAGCGACAGGCCGGAGGAGACGATGAGCACGCCGCCCACTATGGACAGTTCCGTTACAACTCCCCCCTGGAGGAAATCGGCCGCGATTTTGGCCAGCAGGTAAAAACTGCCCTGCCAGCAGAAAAGCACTATGGAAGTAAAGATTATACCCCATCCGTAAGTGGCCGCGAAAACCATTGAGGTGACAAGGTCCAGCGTGGCGTTGGTGAACAGGAAGGTATTGTCACCGGTGGTGGCGCTGAGGATAGGACCTACGATGGAAAAAGTTCCCACGCAGAACAGCAGGCAGGCCGATATGAAGCCGTTGGCGAATCTGCTGCCGCCCCGGCGGGCGATGAGGGCCTTGGTGCGCCCGTCCAGATTCATGGCAGTGCCTGCAATGCCGCCAAGGGCCAGACTCAGTATGAACAGGACCGGGAAATTGCTCTTGGGAAGGTTCTGGACAAAGGTGTTTACTCCAAGGGCGAGTGAAGCAAGCCCCATGGCCGTGTACAGGACGTTCTGATACTTGTCGCCCAGACCTTTCTTAAGCAGGCTTCCAACAATGGAGCCTGCGATGATGCATCCCGTATTAACCAGCGTCCCTATCATAGTGCTGGCAAATATACGATTTTTTTGTATATTTGCCCATCTTACCCGTTTGGGCGGCGAAGTAGTGGACCTATGACCCCAAGGTTCTCCGCTTCTTCTTCGGTCGTATGGAAGAGATCGGTTACTGGCAGGAGGATCTGGTGAAGAAGTTCCGCGAGGACTTCGGAGATTCTCTGTAATCAGACAATCTTATCAGGAAATGCCCGGCACCACTGAGTGAGCGGGCATTTTTCGCATTTGGGATTACGGGCGGTGCAGGTGTATCGGCCGTGGAGGATTAGCCAGTGATGGGCTACGGGCCTTAATTCCGTGGCGATGTGGCGTTCCAGGTCCTGCTCCACGGCGTAAGGCGTGGAGCCGTCGGAAAGTCCCAGCCTGTGGGCTACGCGGAAGACATGCGTGTCCACGGCAATAACTGGCTTGTCGTAAACTATTGATGCAATGACGTTTGCCGTTTTGCGTCCGACGCCCGGAAGTTTCATCAGGGAGTCGATGTCCGATGGTACTTCACCGTCGAAATCGGTCTGGAGCATCTGTGCCATGGCTATCAGATGCTTTGTCTTGGCGTTGGGATAGGAAATGCTTTTAACGTATGGATAAAGCTGGTCGAAGCTTGCTGCGGCCATAACCTCAGGGGTGGGGAAGCGCTCAAACAGCGGAGGCGTTACCATATTTACCCGACGGTCCGTGCACTGGGCGCTTAGAATCACTGCCGTGAGCAGCTGGAAGGGGTTCTGGAAATGAAGTTCGCTCTCTGCGACAGGCTGGTTCTGGACGAACCATTGGACTATGGCGTTGAAACGCTCTTTCCTTGTCATAGGGTTACGTCTATGCCTTTGTCCACCACTTCGGTGCAGCGCTCGTTCTCGCAGGTGAACACCCTTCCGGGGTATTTGTCGAAGATAGCGCGGTTGTGCGTTACCATCACGATTGCGGTTCCGGCTGCGTTGAGGTCCATAAGGAGCTGGAGGATGCCGTCCGCCGTTTCGGAGTCCAGGTTGCCGGTGGGTTCGTCGGCCAGGATTGCTTTAGGTTTGTTCAGCAGGGCACGGGCGATGGCTATTCGCTGCTGTTCGCCGCCGGAGAGCTGGTGCGGCATCTTGTGGGCTTTGGTAGTCATGCCCACGGCTTCAAGTACCTCCGATATGCGTGCGTCCATCAGGCCTTTGTCCTTCCAGCCTGTTGCCTTGAGGACGAACTCAAGGTTGTCTTCCACTGAGCGGTCGGTTAGTAGTTGGAAGTCCTGGAAAATGACGCCCAGGGAGCGCCTGAGGTAGGGGATATCCCTGGATTTGATTCCGCGGAGATTGTATCCGCAGGCGCTGGCTTCCCCTTTCAGGAGCTTGTTTTCGGCCGTTACGGTGCGGATGATTGACGTTTTTCCGCTGCCTACCTTTCCCACTATGTACACGAAGTCACCCGGCATTATGTCCATGTCCAGGCCGTAGATTACAGTGCTTTCGCCGTTAAGGATGTCGGCGTCCTTGAAATGAATGACGGGTTCCATTGATTTTCGTTTCGAACGGGACAAATATAATCAGAAATTTTTGTAAATTTGTCAAAATATCTTTGAGATGAAAAAATCACTGGCGGTTTTGGCCGCATCTTTACTTGCCATAGGGCTCCACGCCCAGGACGGCAGGCTCAATATGACAGGCGTAGGGGACGAAGGCAGGCTATCCCAAGTAAACTGGGACAGCGTCCGTTCACTTTACGATGCAGGGATGTATATGCAGACGCTTAATATCCTCAAAGGCAATCCGGATCCGCTTGCAAAAGGATACAGCGTGCTGTGTGCCCTTAACCTGAAACAGGAAAACGCACATGCGCTGGCTCTCAAATACCTGGAGCTGTATCCGGAGGGCATACTTACCCCACAGATCCATTACACTGTGGCCCTGGACCTTTTCGACGCTGAGCGCTACGCGGAAGCCCTGGACCACTTCGGCCGAATAGAAATGCCGGACCTCCAGAAATCCCAGCAGGCAGAATATACTTACAAGATGGGTTACAGCGCTTTCGGCGCAGGGGAAACTGAAAGGGCAAAGGGCCTTCTGGGCAGAATCCAGGGCCTGCCTTACTCGGACTATACCGCTCCTGCATATTATACCCTCGGTTATATCGAGTATGCTGCGGGCCGCTTCGGTGCAGCTTCGGAATGGTTCCAAAAGGCAGCGCAGGACCATCGCTTCGCAGCACTCGCAAACTACTACATCCTTGAATGCCGTTTCAACGAAAAGGATTACGCGTATGTAATTAAGTTCGGCGAGGACCTCTTCAACAAAGTCCCGGAGGACAGGCAACCCCACATGGCCAGAATCATGAGCGAAAGCTATCTGGTGCTGGGGGATGTGGAAAAAGCCCGCAGCTACTACATGAAAAACCTCCGGGAAAAAGGCAAGCTCACCAGAAGCGACTATTTCTATGCCGGAGAGGTGAACTATCTTGTCGAAGACTGGCAGGCCGCGGTGGACAATTTCGGCCGTATGGAGTCCAGGCGTGATTCCCTCGGCCAGATAGCCAGCTACCAGATGGGGTACAGCTATATCAAGCTTCGCAACAAGGTGGCTGCTATGGACGCTTTCAAGGAAGCTTCGGAGCTTGATTATACGCCGGATATCAAGGAAGACGCCACGTACAATTATGCGAAACTGGCATTCGACCTTGGACGCGACACAAAGCCTTTCCAGGACTATCTGTCCCGTTACGGAACCAAGAAAGGCAACAGCATCTATTCGTACATGGCCATGGCGGCCCTTCAGAATCACGACTATGAAGCAGCAGTCGCCGCATACGACCAGATAGACGACCTGGACCCCGGAATGCAGTCCAACTATATGAAGGCCTATCTGCTCCGCGCTGTTGAGCTTATGGAAAACGGTTCCTGGAGGGCTGCAATCCCTCATCTTAAGGCCGCGGCGTATTACAGCCCCCGAAAGGACGGCTTCAACCAGCTCGCTCGCTACTATCAGGCCGAAGCCCTGTACCGCGACGGAAAATGGGGCGAAGCCCGCACAATACTGACGGACCTGTACAATCTTTCGGCATTGCCGTTCACCAAAGAAGGAAGTCTGATTCCTTACCAGCTTGCGTACACATACTTTAAGGAGGCCGATTACCAGCGCGCCCTGAAGTGGTTCCAGAGCTATATGGAAGGGGATTCTTCCGCCATGGGAGCCGACGCCCAGACCAGAATAGCGGACTGCTACTTCTTCGGCGGGGATTACCGCAAGGCCGTTGCCGCATACGAGCGTCAGATGGCTTCCTATCCGGATCCGGACAACCTGTATCCTCGTTTCAGGGCCGGCGTGGCCTGCGGCCTGCTGGAAGACAACCAGCAAAAGGTCCGCTTCCTGGAGGATGTAAAGCAGGCAAACCCGCAGGCCCCTTATTATGGAGAATCCCTCTATGAGCTTGGCCGCGCGTATGTGGCACTGAAAGATTCCGAGGATGCCATAAGGGCTTTCCGTACGCTTCGTGCCACCACTTCGGACCCTGCACTTGCCACCAAGGCACTGCTGGAACTTGGCATGCTGGAGCGTAACGCCGGCCGTACGGACCAGGCCCTGGACTATTACAAGCAGGTGGTGGCCCAAGGCGGCGACTACACGGAGGACGCTCTCCTTGCCATAGAGGCCATTTACCGTACCAGGGAAGACCCTGAAGCCTATCTCGCATACGTCAACAGCCTCGGGGACAAAGCCAACCGCAGCGAGGCGCAGAAGGAGGAAGTTTACTTCTCCAGCGCAGAGCAGATTTACCTCTCCGGTGACTATCTCAAGGCCGAGACCAGCCTTCTGGCATATCTTCAGAAATATCCCATGGCCATTTACGGTGCAAAGGCCCGCTATTATCTGGCCGACTGCTATCGCCTGACCGGTGCCAGGGAACAGGCCTGCGACCTTTATCGTTCAGCGCTGGAAAGCGGGCTGGAAGGCTCGCTCACGGAAAGCGCCACCTCGCAGCTTGCGCAGCTTGAATATGCGCTGGGCAATTACGCAAAGGCCTATGAGTCATACGCCAAACTTGCCGAAACCGCCCGCCTGGACGAGAACCGCGCATTGGCCGTTATAGGCCTCATGCGCTCGGCCTACAGGGCGCACAGCTACGAGGACGCTATTGCCTCGGCTCAGGGCGTCATGGAAACTTTCCCTGCCGAAGCCGCCCTTCAGAGGGAGGCCAAGTGGGTGAAGGCCAAGTCCTTCCTTTCCACCAGCCGCCGTGACCAGGCAATGCCTCTGCTGGAGGAACTTGCCGCCGAACCTTCCACAGACGAAGGCGCGGAATCGGCCTTCCTGCTGATTCAGGACATGTACGACCGCGCGCAGTTCAAGGAAATCCAGAAGGCCGTATATGCCTTTGCCGAAAAAGCATCGGGCCAGAATTACTGGCTTGCCAAGGCTTTCATAGTGCTGGGAGACAGCTTCGCCGAAGAAGGCAACATGGCACAGGCAAAAGCCACCTTCGAGAGCATCCGGAACGGATACAGCTCATCGGGCCCCCAGGACGATGTTCTTGACCAGGTAGACCTCCGTCTGAGTAAAATGCAGTAGTGAGTATGAAAAGAAACGTAATTATACTGGCCCTTGCCCTTGCGTGCGCAGGCGCCAACGCCCAGAACCTGAACCCCACGGTGGAGGTCACCAACACCTATGTAAGGGAAGCCGGCGGAATAGAAAAGCCCGCCCAGCTCTTTCAGGTGCCGGATTCAGTGAAGCACTTCAACCTGAACTTCGACTATTCGGTCATGAGTACGCCATACATGGGCGCATACGAGTTCAAGCCTTACCTTGTACAGCTTCGGCCTATGGCCCGCCCCGGCAGCGAAAGCACCCTCTTCGTCCGTATCGGCGCAGGCTGGACCCTGAATCCGGAAGCTAGCATTATCTGGACGCCAGTGAAGACCAGGAAATTCCGCCTGAACGTTTACGCCGACCATAACTCCTACTGGGGACAGTACAGGAATATAAATCTCAAGGACGACGTATTCATCGCCGACGGTTACCATGCCATCCGCGGCGGGGATTCCCGCACCGTTGCCGGCGTCAATACGCTTCTTGGCTGGAGCAGCGGCAGCTTTACGGCGGACCTGCACTACCGCAACATCTTTGCGGACAGCCCCATGGCCGGTACATGCACCAACAACAGCGCGCACTTCAATGCCAGGGTACAGGGCAATCCGGAAGCAGCATTCGTGTATGGCGTCGGCACCAATGTTTCATACCTCGGCGCAGGTGAATTCGAGGAACTCCACAGCTATACCGACGGTAGCTTTGCGGCCCATATCGGCAGCCATAACTTCGGCCTTGACGCAGGTGTCGAAACCATTACCAATTCCGGCAACACGGCCGTGGACCTTGCGCTTACCCCGCGCTACATCCTGGACATAGGCGGCATGCATATGCGCCTTGGCGTCAAGTTCTCCTACATTTTCAGCAGCGACGATGCCTTCTACGCCGGTAAGTCTGACTTCGTGTTCCCGGATGTACATATTCACTACAATGCCATTCCCAAGAGCCTGGTGCTGCAGTTGGCGGTGACCGGCGGCGATCATCTGAACCAGTACACTGACCTCCTGGAAACCAACCACTTCCTTCATGCCTTCCAGCATGGCACCATGGACAATACCGTGGAAAGGGTGAACGTGATGCTTGGCGTGAGGGGAAACGTCGCCGAACGCTTCAGCTACGACCTTAAAGTAGGCTATGCGCACTGGAAGAACGCCTTCCTTTGGTCATACCAGGCCGGAGGAACCGTCGGCTACGGATATGCGGACAAGTACAACCAGTTCTATACGGACCTTCAGATGGGATACCTGTCGTCCTACCTGGACATTGATTCCCATCTGCTGGTAAGGCTCAACGACATCCAGGCTGCAAATCTCTTCCAGCCGCCGCTGGTTGCCGGAAAGCTCAACGCACTGTATAACTGGGGAGACCGTATCAAGGCCGGTATCTCTGTGGACGGGCAGTCCGACAGGATAGCAATAAAGAACTTCGAAAAAGGCACGTGCTACACCCTTCCCGGCTATGTGGACCTTGGCCTTTACGGCTCGCTCCAGATGACCGGAAACCTGGGTTTCTGGCTTAAAGTGGGCAACCTCCTGAACCAGACCGTACAGAGGGTTCCCCTCTATGCCGAAAAAGGCATTTATTTCACTGTCGGAGCCACCTGGAATCTATAAGATTCCCCTTGTTTTTTTACACTATTTTTTGTAATTTTGTACGTTTTAGGGCGGCTTGCCTGCCCTAAAACGTTACTTTTTTGATAATCAGATAGTTAGACAAAATTCAAGATATGTTGGAAAACGAAGAGATGATTCAAGCCGAACAGCAGTATTCGGCCAATAGCATTCAGGTACTCGAAGGTCTGGAAGCAGTGCGCAAGCGCCCCTCCATGTACATCGGCGATGTGGGTGAAAGAGGTCTGCACCATCTGGTGTACGAAGTAGTGGACAACTGTATAGACGAAGCCATGGCGGGCTACTGCACGGATATCGACGTGAAAATCCTGGAAGACAATTCCATAAGGGTGCAGGACAACGGCCGAGGCATCCCCACAGGCATGCACGAGAAAGAGCACCGCAGCGCCCTGGAGGTGGTTCTCACCGTCCTTCACGCCGGCGGTAAGTTCGACAAGAACAGCTATAAGGTTTCCGGCGGTCTGCACGGCGTGGGCGTAAGTTGCGTAAACGCCCTGTCGGACCTTCTTGTGGCCGAAATTCACCGCGAAGGCAAGATCTTCGTCCAGAAGTATTCCAAGGGCAAACCTATTACTCAAGTCGAGGTGGTAGGGGAGTCGTCCGATACAGGTACGACCATCACTTTCCATCCCGATGCCACCATCTTCACTCAAACTATAATTTATAAGTACGAAACCCTGGCAAACCGCCTCAGGGAGCTTGCATACCTTAACAAGGGCATCCGCATCACCCTCACGGACCTCCGCGAGATGGTGGACGAATTCGAAACCGCGGAAGACGGAGAGCGCAAGGCTACCGGTAAGAAGGTGTTCAGGAGTGACGTATTTTATTCGGAACACGGCCTTAAGGAGTTCATCAACTACCTTGATGCAGGCGCTCCCAAGCTCATCCCCGAGCCCATAACCGTCAATTCGGACAAGGTCATTCCCATCGACATCGCCCTTCAGTACAATACCGGCTTCAGCGAAAGGATTTATTCCTATGTGAACAATATCCATACTATTGAAGGCGGTACGCACCTCCAGGGCTTCAAGATGGGCCTTTCCAGGTCCCTTAAGAACTACGGCGAAAAGAACAACCTTCTTGCGAAGCTTAAAGACCCGCTAAGCCCGGAAGATTTCCGCGAAGGCCTTACCGCTATAATTTCGGTCAAGGTGGCGGAGCCTCAGTTCGAAGGCCAGACCAAGACCAAGTTGGGTAACCCGGAGGCCACTTCGGCCGTATCCCAGGCCACCGCAGCCGCCATGGACCAGTACCTTGAGGAGCATCCCAAGGAGGCTAAGACCATCATTGAAAAGATCGTTCTTGCCGCCACGGCACGTGCAGCAGCCCGCCGCGCCCGCGAAATGGTTCAGCGCAAAACTCCCATGGGAGGCGCCGGCATGCCCGGCAAACTGGCGGACTGCTCGGATCACGATCCCGAGAAGTGCGAACTCTTCCTGGTGGAGGGTGACTCCGCAGGCGGTACCGCCAAACAGGGCCGCGACCGCCGCATCCAGGCCATCCTGCCTCTTAGGGGTAAGATTCTGAACGTAGAAAAAGCCGCCCAGGATCGCGCATTCGAAAGTCAGGAAGTCCGTAACATCTACACCGCCCTCGGCGTCACCGTGGCCCAGGAAGATGAGTCCGGCGAAAAACACATGGATCTTTCCAAGCTCCGCTATCACAAGGTTATCATCATGACCGATGCCGATGTTGACGGCTCGCACATCGCCTGCCTCATCCTGACCTTCTTCTTCCGCTATATGTTCGACCTTATCAAGAACGGCTACGTGTATCTGGCAACCCCTCCGCTGTACCTGGTAAAGAAGGGCAAGGAGGAACGTTACTGCTGGACAGAAGCCCAGCGCGACGCTGCTACTCAGGAACTGGGCCGCGGGACGGACAAGGGCGTAACTGTGCAGCGCTACAAAGGTCTCGGTGAAATGTCGGACACCCAGCTCTGGGAAACCACCATGGATCCTTCCCGCCGTGTCCTTCGCCAGATTACAATAGAGAACGCCGCGGAAGCGGAACGTACCTTCTCCATGCTCATGGGAGACGATGTCCCGCCGCGCCGGGCCTTCATCGAAGAAAACGCTCACTATGCAAATATCGACGCCTAAAATACCGCGGAAATATTTCCCGCTTGCAGTTCTTTTCGCAGTCCTTGTGCTACTTATGCCAAGGACCGCGAAATTCAATTATGACTACAAGAAAGGCACGCCCTGGCCATACGAAACCCTTATTTCCCAGTTCGACTTTCCCATCCTGAAGACGGAGGAGCAGATACAGGAAGAAAGGGATCAGGCCGGAACCATCGTGGTGCCGTATTACCGTTTTTCGGACGAAGTTACTTCCACGGTGGTAAAGAACGCCCAGAGCGTGGACCTTGGCTCTTTCAACAGCCTCCGTCCGTCGGTGGTGAACAAGCTTGGAGTAATTTACGGAAAGGGCGTAATCTCGGACGGCAAGGTTAAGCTGGACCACCGCGCCGCCCAGGTTTCGGATAACCTGATATATATCCAGCGCAATAAGAGGGCCGTCCAGTACCCCAGGTCGGAGGTTTACAAAGTATCTGAGGCAAGGGACCAGCTGGTGGCCATGCTCGCGCAGACCTATCCCTCGGTTAACCTGGATTCCCTGTTCCGCCGCAGCGGCCTGTACGAGGTTATCGTCCCCAATCTCCTTTACGACAAGACCATGACGGAGCTCACCCACGCAGATTCGGACGACTATGTGTCCCCGACGCTGGGATATGTGAAGGCCGATGAAAAGATAGTCTCGAAAGGGGAGATAGTAACGGCGGAAATCGCTCAGATTCTGGACAGTTACAAAGCGGAATACAACAAGGTTTTCGGTTACAGCGGCCCACGTGTGCTGCTTTTCCTGGGGAACATACTCCTGGCGCTGGCCATGCTGGTGGTGCTTTTCCTTGCGCTGCAGTTCACAGCACCGAAAATTTTCGAAAGATGGAACCGTTACCTTTTCGTGCTTACGGTTTTCCTTCTTGCCGCTTTCGTTACTTTCTTTGTGGAAAAGTACGCTCCCACTTACATGTACATGGTGCCGTTTCCGGTCTTCGCGCTGTATCTGCAGGCTTTCTTCCGCAGGCAGCAGGTTTTCCCCATGTACGTGGTAATACTGCTGCCGCTCCTTATCTTCTGCGGCAACGGAATGGAGCTTTTCGTGATGTACCTCACGGCAGGCGTTGTCACGCTCCAGACCTTCCCGAACCTGAGCAAAGGCTGGCAGCAGTTCCTTAACGCCGCCATCATCTTCGGCGTGGAGCTTGTGGTCTTCGGTGGCTTCCGCCTCATCGACGCGGGCAGCAATTCGGCCTGGTGGATAGACGCCGTTCTGATTTTCGTCGGCTCGGCCGCCACCGTTGCGCTATATCCGCTGATTTATCTGTTCGAGAAGATATTCAACCTGGTGTCCACAACCCGCCTTATCGAGCTTGCCGACACTTCCAACCCTCTGCTTCAGGAACTTGCGGTTAAGGCTCCCGGCACCTTCCAGCACTGTCTGCAGGTGATGAACATAGTCGAAGCCGTGGGCCGTGCGACGGATGCCAAGGTTCCGCTCCTTAAAGCCGGCGCCCTGTATCACGACCTTGGCAAGATGCAGAACCCTCTCTGCTTCGTGGAGAATGAGTCGTCGACTCCTGGCGCGCCCAAGTATCATGAGGGGAAAAAGCCCGAGGAAAGCGCCGCCGACATTATCCGTCACGTGGACGACGGTCTTGCCATTGCAGAAGAACACCGCCTCCCGGAGGACATCAAGGCCTTCATCCGCTCCCATCACGGCACTTCGTGTGCTGCCTATTTCCTGAACAAGTACCTGAATGACGGGGGAGACCCTTCGGCAACTGACGTATTTTACTATCACGGCCAGAAGCCCACGACTAAGGAGGAGGTTATCCTTATGGTTTGCGATTCCATCGAGGCTGCGTCACGTACTCTCAAGGAATTCACGCCTGAAGCGGTGGACCGCTTTGTGGAAGGGATTGTGGCAGGCAAGGAAAAGGCCGGTCAGCTGGAAGACGCGGACATCACCCTGCACGACCTGAACCTGATGAAACGCATGCTCAAGACTTATCTTCTGCAGATTCATCACGCCCGCGTGGCCTATCCAAAGCGAAATGGTTGATACTTCGGCAAAATTTTACTACCTTTGCCGCCCCATTTGAAATAATAACTAATACATAATATGAACGTTTCCAAAAATCAGCCCGATGCCCTGAATTATCAGGTGACCATCGAGATTTCAGCGGCCGACTATTCGGAGCCGCTTCGCAAGCGCCTCAACGAATACCGTCGCCAGGCCGATATCAAAGGTTTCCGCCGCGGCACCGCTCCCATGAGCCTTATCCAGAGAATGTACGGTGACCAGGCCCTCTATGACAGCGTGAACCGCCTCGTGGGCGAGACCCTGGACAATTTCATCAAGGACGAGAAAATCCGCATAGTGGGCGAGCCCATGCCCTCCGAGGACCAGCCCCAGATTTCCTGGCAGGCAGGCGAGGACTTCACTTTCAAGTTCGACATAGCCCAGACTCCCGAGCTCAACTTCACCGTTGGCAAGGAAGACAAGGTCCCTTACTACGAGATTAACGTAACCGCTGCGGAGAAGAAAGCCACCCGCGAGGGTATGCTCCAGCAGTACGGCGGTCTCCAGGAGGGCGAAAAAGCCGGCGAGAACGATTACATAATCGCCGATATCGCCAATGAAAGCCACAAGGCCGAGGGTGTGTACATCTCCGTTTCCAATGTGGCGGAGGAAGCCCGCGGTGCTTTCGTCGGCCGCAAAGCCGGTGACAAGTTCAAGGTAGATGTCAACGCTGCCTTCACCAATGAGACCGACCGCGCAGCTATGCTCAAGGTAGATAAAGCCCGCCTGGCAGAGCTCGATCCGATGTTCGAGTTCACCGTGGTGAATGTCAAGACTTTCGTAGCCGCCGAATCCAACCAGGAGACCTGGAACAAGATGTTTGGCGAGGGTACAGTCAAAAGCGAAGAAGAATTTGACGCCAAGGTTGAAGAGCAGGTAAAAGCCTCCCACGAGCAGGAAGCCAACTACCGTTTCGGCGCAGACGTACGCAAGTACTTCGTCGAAAAGGCCGCTCTGGAGCTTCCCGAGGCCTTCCTCAAGCGCTGGCTGGTGTATGCCAACGAAGGCAAGTTCTCCGCCGAAGACGTGGAGAAGGAATTCCCCGGCTTCATCGAGGACTTCCGCTGGCAGCTTGTCCGCGGCCGCATCATGCAGATTTTCGACCTTAAGGTCTCCCGCGAAGACATCCAGGCCGCTGCCGAATCCTACGTTGCCTATCAGTACGCAATGTACGGCATGGGCGGCGTTCCCCAGAACATCATCAAGTCTTCGGCCGAAAACCTCCTTAAGGACCAGAACCAGCTTCGCCGCCTTGAAGAGCAGTGCGAAGACAACAAGGCCATCGCCCGCGTCCGCGAGGAAGTTACCCTCCAGACCAAGAAAATCTCCATGGACAAATTCCGTGAATTGAAGTAATCACTGTCATTCTGGTATTTTTTGTCATACCGACTTTTTTTTGTCATACCGACTTTTTTTTGTCATACCGAGCGTAGCGAGTGTATCTCATGAACGAATTCGATAAATTTGCAGTGAAGGGAAGGGGCATCTCATCGATGACCCTTTCTCGTTACACGTCCGCAGTGGACGCGTACATCAATCCCACCATCACCGAGGAGCGCAAGCTCAACGTGGCCCAGATGGATGTTTTCAGCCGCCTGATGATGGACCGCATCATATTTCTGGGCGTTCCCATCGACGACGACGTTGCCAACATCATCCAGGCCCAGCTGCTTTTCCTGGCCTCCAATGACCCTTCGGCCGATATCACCATGTACCTGAACACTCCGGGCGGACAGGTCACCAGCGGCCTTGGCATTTATGATACCATGCAGCTTGTGCAGCCTGATGTGGCTACCGTGTGCACCGGCATGGCCGCCTCCATGGGCGCAGTACTGCTCTGCGCCGGCGAAAAGGGCAAGCGTTCGGCCCTGCCGCACTCACGTGTCCTCATTCACCAGCCCCTCGGCGGTGCACAGGGCCAGGCTACAGAAATCCTCATCGCCGCCAAGGAGATTGAAAAGACCCGTACGGAGCTTTTCAATATCATCGCGGAACACACCGGCCAGTCGCTCAAGAAGGTCGCAGCCGACGGTGAACGCGACTTCTGGATGAGCGCCGAGGAAGCCAAAGCCTATGGCATGGTGGACGAAATCCTTAGAAAGAGAAAGAAATAATGGCGAAAAAGCCTCATAACCACTGCATGTTCTGCGGCCGGTCGGACGCGGAGGTCCCTTTCCTCCTTCAGGGGATGGACGGATACATCTGCTCGGATTGCGCGCGTCTGGCATCGCAGTACGTGGACGAGATTGAATCGGCCGGAAAGAAGGGCTTCTCCGGTAAAGCCAAGCCTATGGGGCAGGCTCCGAAGCCCCAGGAAATCAAGGCTTATCTGGATCAGTACGTGATCGGCCAGGACAGGGCCAAGAAGGTGCTGTCGGTTGCGGTGTACAACCACTACAAACGGGTCAATCACAATCTGATAGATAAACCGGACGACGGAGTGGAGCTGGAAAAGAGCAACATCCTGCTGGTTGGCCCTACCGGAACCGGTAAAACGCTCCTGGCCAAAACCATCGCCCGTATGCTGGATGTGCCTTTCACCATCGTGGACGCCACTGTTCTCACTGAGGCAGGCTACGTGGGTGAGGACGTGGAGAGCATTCTTACCCGCCTTCTTCAGGAAGCGGATTTCGACCAGGAAAAGGCCGAAAGGGGAATAGTGTTCATCGACGAGATCGACAAGATTGCCAGAAAGTCCGACAATCCCTCAATAACCCGCGACGTTTCGGGCGAAGGCGTGCAGCAGGCCATGCTCAAGCTCCTGGAAGGCAGTATCGTAAACGTCCCGCCTAAGGGCGGCCGCAAGCACCCGGAGCAGGAGTTCATCCACGTGAACACGCAGAACATCCTCTTCATCTGCGGCGGCGCATTCGAAGGTATCGAGCGGCATATAGCCCTGCGTAAGAATACGCAGATTATCGGCTTCGGGGCCGAAGAAAAACAGCGGATTGCCAAGGACAACCTCCTGGAATACGTGGACGCCATGGACCTTCGGGCATATGGGCTAATTCCGGAAATCGTCGGCAGGCTTCCTCTGGTGACCTATCTGGACCAGCTGGACCGCGACTCCCTGAAGCGCATCCTCACCGAACCCAAAAACGCCCTCCTGAAGCAGTACGAAAAGCTTTTCGAGATGGACGGAATCAAGTTGGACGTGGATTCCTCAGTGCTGGATTTGATTGTGGACACAGCGCTCAAGAACAAGCTAGGCGCCCGTGGCCTTCGTGCCATCTGTGAACGCATTTTCGCCGATGCCATGTTCGAAGCGCCCTCATCCCGCAAAAAGTCCTTCCGTGTAACCGCAGACTACGCCAAATCCCGCCTGACGGAGTAGGACTTAGAAAGTATCAAGCATTCGGGCTTGCCGTAGGGAGGTACGGTAGTCCGATGGGGACATGCCGACAGCACGTTTGAAATAGCGGCCGAACAGGGACTGGCTGGGGAAATTCAGATCGAACGCAATCTGCTGGACTGTATTCACGGTTGAGGACAATTGCGCTTTGGCCTCAAGAATGACGTAATCTTCAATCCACTGAATGGCCGATTTCCCGCTGGCTTTCTTTACAAGCGTGGTCATGTATTTAGCTGTAATATTCATCTTGTCCGCATAAAAACCAACCTCACGGTGCTCCCGATAGTGCCGCCTCAGAAGTTGCAAGAACTGCAACATGACCTCTCCATGACGCTGTCCTGTTTCTTGTGCGTCCGATGAAGGGTTGATAATCCGGCTTATCATGATGAAGAATAACCTTGATATCAAGCTGAAGATTTCCTCCATGCCGGAACTGTTATCTCCACTGAGCATTATGTTGTGTACCAGATCTATAAGCGAGCGGAATGTTCTGGCAGTCCTTTCATCCAGCTGGTGAACAGGATTATTCTCTACGCTGCGGTGAAACAAATAAACGTCACCAATGTTGATTCGGGACAGAAAGCGCTCCGATAAAACAAGAAAAGTCCCTTTGAAGTCCTCGTCCATGTTTTGGGATTCCGCAATCTGGGAAGGGAGCGCGATGAGCAGGGAATCTTTCTGAAGATGTATTGGGTGTAAGTTGATGGCCCCGAAACCGTTACCTCCGTTGCAGAGGACAATAAGAAGCTGTTTGAGCTTGTACGGTTCCCAATCGCCTCTGAAGCGGGGGTTGTGCATGATGACGATGTCGTCCCTGAAATGTTCAAACCATTCTGTACGGGAAAGATCTATACGTGACATCTGGAGGTCGTCCAGCCGCTTCTGATTGAGATTTCCGTTGTGATACATTGCTTTGCGCTATTTTTCTGCAAAATTAAGCAATTTTTCTTCTGGTGAATAAGATTTAAGAAAAATCGAACAACATTTAGGAACTTATGCGAATATAAATGCCATTTTATTGGAGTATTTTTGCTGAATTATAATTAGTAAGGAAATGCATGAAAATTCTTTTTATTCTGAATAATTTTTACGCAATCGGGAACGGCCTTTCTGCTTCGGCGCGACGTACTGTACAGGCTCTTCGCGCTGCCGGGCAGGAAGTTCGTATAGTTGCCGGGCCCAATGATGATCCTGATGGGCCGAAACCCGATTACGAGCTAAAGTGGTTCCATTTCCCTATTTTCCAGCCTATTGTCGAAGCGCATGGCTATCACTTTGCCTCCACTGACAAGAAGATTATTGAAGAGGCAATCCGCTGGGCCGACGTGGTTCACATGGAGGAGCCTTTCGTACTTGAAGCGAGAGCGTACGGGATAGCCCGGCGGCTGGGAAAGCCCGTTACCGGAACCTACCATCTGCACCCGGAGAACGTTTTCTGCTCTCTGGCCCTTGGCTGGAGCAAGGTTGCGAACTATCTGCTTATCAATGCCTGGAGGGATTTGGTTTTCAATAAGTGCTTACATCTCCAGTGCCCGACTGAGAATGTTCGCGAAAGGCTTGAGCGTCACCACTTTAAGTCTAAGCTCCATGTTATTTCTAACGGATTGGTTCCGGATACCTGTATCCGCCCTGAAGATCCTCCGGAGAACTATTTGGACCCGGCACGCCCCCTCAAGGTGCTTTATATCGGCCGTCTTTCTGTGGAGAAAGACCAGCCCACACTCATCCGCGCTATTCGTCATTCGGCTTTTGCGGATCGAATTAAGCTCCAATTTGCTGGACAGGGACCCGAGGCGAAGAAGTACAAGCGTATGGCCATGAAGCTGTACGAGGATGGCGTGGTGAAATATAAGCCGGAATTCATGTTCTGTAATAGGGACGAGCTCCGAGCCCTTGCCGCCGGTTCCGATCTCTGCGTCCACTGCGCCACCATCGAAGTTGAAGGGCTTTCAATCATGGAGGCTATGCAGCAGGCTGCTGTGCCGGTAATTGCCAAAGGCAGGCACACCGGAACCTCCCAGTTCGCACTGTCCGACCGCTGCGTTTTTCAGGAGAAGAATGAAAAGGAACTGGCCGAAAAGATAGACTGGTGGCTCTCGCATCCGGTGGCAAGATGGGAAGAGGGGAAGCGCTACGCAGAGTCCATGAAAAAGTACGATATCGACAAGTCGGCGGAAGCCCTTATTGAAATGTTCAAAGAAGCAATCGAAGAGAAAAAATGAAAAAGATACTGATAATAACCATCGCCTTGATGGCGAGTTTTTCGGCCGGTGCCCAGCAGCTTTACAACATGTCTTTTGATACCTGGTACAAGGACGGCGGCGTCTGGTGCCTGTACCCTGCAAAAGCGGGCGATGATTTCCGCGTCTGGGACAGCGTAAACCGTGGCGTAAAGATGCTGGGGGTCTGCCTTGCTGAGCCGGAATATGAGCATGTGGCAGTTCCGGGAAATGGGAAAGCGGCCGTCAAACTTTCCAGCCATAAATTCGCAGGAGGCTATATCCCCGCTAATCTTTTCACGGGCCGATATGTCCGAACCGTCAAATTGTCCGGCATCGAAATGTATAACGGTGTGCCATTCACGGGACGTCCGGTTAGCCTTTCGGGCTATTATCACTATGCGCCTGGAACCATCGACTGTGTAAAGGATCCGTACAAGTCCAAGAAAGGCCAGCAGGATAACGCTTATATTGAAATCGCGCTTTACACCTGGGATGAGCCCCTGCATATGATCACTACCGACGGCCCCGCGCCCGATCCTGAAAAAGACCCTAAACTGGTCGGAAGGGCTGTTCTTCGTATAACCAAGGCAACAGACGGCTATGTGCATTTTGAAATGCCCATTCAGTACCGCAGCGCGGCTGTGCCCACATATATCGGCATCAGCATCACTCCCAGTGCCTGGGGCGAATTCCTCACCGGCAGCAGTAAGTCCGTTCTTTACGTAGACGAACTGAAATTCAATTATTGACGTGCCGCTTGATTGATTACTTTTGGTTTAAGTTCGTAATTCGAAGTGCTAATATACTAAAAAAACACCTTCCGGCAATGGTGTAGGCCTCTTTTGCGGCAATTGCCCTACCTGCTCAGCAGTTTGATGCCGGAGGCTTCGATGTAGCCGTTAAGGACATCGGCCATAAGGAACATGTTGGAGGCAATGGGGTAGATGCGGGAGTCCTGGATGTGTTCTTTGAGGGAGTACCAGGTGGCGTCGGAGTCTTCGATGTGGTCGCAGAATTCGATGCCGGGGAAGCGCTCGGCCAGGTTGTTGCGGAATACTTCGGTGTAGTGCTCGCAGAGGGCGTCCATCTCAGCGGCTATTGCCTGGTGGGCTTCCTCCTCGCGGAAGCGGGAATATACTTCGGTGAATTCCTCGTATACGCCCGATTGGTTGATGCTGGTGAAGCCTTCGGCGTATTCGTTAAGCAGCCAGCAGTGTTCCACTTCGTCCGGGTCGCGGTCGATGGCAAGGTCGTTGAGCTTGGAGAACTTTACCCCGAAAAGGACCAGGTTTCCGCCGTCGGTGGAGAACTTTATCTTCGAGAAATCCAGGCCGATTGATGCCTTGGCATAGAACTTCCCGATATAGAGGACCTTCTTGGCTCCTGGGTGGGCCAGGTCGTCCATCCATTTGTTCAGGCGCTCCAGCAGGCCTTTCCGGTCCGAAAGCCCATAGGCGGGGTCGTTGATGAACCTCTCCAGAGGCTCTTCCTTGACGATATACCCGCTCTTGTCGAAAGTCATCGTCTCCAGCTTGAAGGTGAAGCTGACGTCGGCGGGAACGGATCCTGTCTGTTTCCATGTGTCTATACGGCTCTCCAGCTCGCGGTTCCGGTTCTCCAGAGTCCGGACCTTCTCCTCCAGTTCACGCTCTTTGGCTTCCTTTTCGGCCAGTTCGGCAGACCTCCTGGAAAGCTCATGCTGGATGACGGAACTCAGGGCCTGGGCCGATATCAGCATGAGTATGGCGGTGATGGCGTTGGAAAGGATGAGCGCAAGGGGAGCGATTACCTTCGGCAGGAAGATAAATACAGCCACATTGCCGGCTATAAGAAGAATGCACACGGCAGCTATTGCATAGTTCCGAATCATTCTCCCACGGTCAAGTAATAATCCCATATCTTATTTGATTTTAGGCGGCCGCTGTTTGCGGGGAATTGCATTCCTGTTAAGGAAAATATAAGTGGTGTTGAGGAGCATGTAGTCCCTTGACAAGTACCATGTGCCCTTGTAGGGGCTGTTCGTTCCCCATGAGTTCTTGACCATGTAGAAAGGCTTTCCGTTCTCGTCCACGGCCTTTCCGTAAATCAGCATAACGTGGTCGTAGGTGAACTGCCAGCTGTCCCACTGCTCCTGACGGAGTTCCTGTGTGGGAACGACTCCTTCGGGAAGGTCGGCAATTGCGGTTTTCCTGTCGAAATCTCCGGACACATCGCCTCCCCATGCAACTGTATAGCCTGCATCGAGGGCTTTGTCAAGGATGTCCATGAGCTCGTCGATGGGAATATTATAACTGGGCTTGAGCCTCCACTTGTAGGGGGCCTCTATCACGAACCACTCGCGGAACGGATGGTGGGTGTAGCTGGTGATGCTCACGTAGTCGTCAAGATTCAGGCCGAGGCTTTCGGCGAAGGACTTCGGCGTATAGGTCTTGCCTTCATAGGTAAAGGTGTCGGGGCATTGGCCGACGTATTTGTCAATTACGGCCTGGACCTTGTTCTGCCAGTGGGGGAGAGGCTCCTTTGCGCCTTCACGTACGGTGCTTTTCACTACCTCCGTGAGCTCCGGGAAAAAGACCCTGAAGTTCGCGAGAGAGTCTCCGGTGAGGGATCCGGGCGCAGGCATTGCCTCTTCCGGGCAGATTCCGTAGCGGCGTACGACATCAATTACATCGTCGCAGGACCCTCCTTCCGAAATCTGGCTGAAGCCGTGCATCCTCACATAGTGCGTGGCGTTATCCATGTAATCCTTGTTCACCACGAACATCTCGCACAGGTTATAGGTCTTCCCGGTCTTCCGGAGGATTTCACTCTCCAGGAAGCCGATGGTTGCAAAGTTCCAGCAAGTGCCGCTGCGGTTCTGGTTCTTGACGGATGTGATAGGATTGGACTTTACAGTTCGGAAAGCCTTTGGCTCCTGGGCCGATGCCAATATCGCCGTGAAGATCAGCAGTGTAATCAGAATGTTTCTCATGTTATTGGCAGTATCAATAAAAAATTTTGCGGTTTCCAAAATAATACATATCTTTGCAGTCCATTTGAGGGCATAGCTCAGTTGGTTTAGAGCGCTTGCTTGACAGGCAAGAGGTCCGCAGTTCAAATCTGCGTGTCCTCACAAGGAATTGCACTGGTTTTCATAAGGAATCAGTGCAATTTTTTTGTCTCTCTTGTGGGCGTTTCCGCCGGACGCAGGGTGACGGTGACGGTGCATGCTGCGCCGGCGGGGAGCGCAAGCGAGTAGCCGACAATGCATTTGCCGGGGTTGGGATCGTCCCATTCCCCGGGGCCGACGGCCGGCCATATCTTGTAGGCCGGGCTGATGGACGAATCGTCGGACTCGGCCGAAAGCAACATCCGGTATCCTCCCTGTTCCAGAAGTATACCTTTTTCAGTCACGCACGCTGTGGCGTCGGTGACCATGCGCCACTCGATGCCGGCAGGCGTATCGGGGAGAGCGTCCAATGAATCAGAGACGGAAAGGTAATCCCCGTCTACCAGAAGCAGTGTCCGCCGGGCGGAGGAAAGCTGTCCGTTGAAGACGGGTGTCATATCAATGGTTCCGCCCCTTGCTTCATCCGTGTCTACAATGGAGGTAATCCTTGCATCCCCCTTGGTAAAATGCTTCTGTGAGTTCACCGTGAGGGTGTTGTGGGCGTAGTTGCTCAGGCGGAAAACATCCCAGCGCAATGAGCGCTGCGACATATTCCATAGGTTTCCTCCGCGGGATGTGATGCTGTTTTCCAGCGGGGCATACTCCTGCGTCGGAAGATCGCACGCCCAACGTAATCCAAAGGCATCGAACACGAAGGATCCCGAGTCCATGTGTCCGTGGTTATTGCGCGCCTTGCCACCCTTGAAGGCCAGATATCTCTCGTCAGGCGAACCTGACCAGCCCGTGCGGATAAGGACGATGGGATTGGGACCGTCCCCGGACCACAAAGTGGCGGCCGTGGCCGGAGTGATTTTCTTCGGGAAAAGGGATTTGGATGCCATGCAGGCCGCAAAAACGGCAAAGCGCCTCCCGTGTCCTTCTTCCAGGTACTTACCAGCGCGAAGCAGTGTTATCTCGTCCAGTAGTAAATCCGGCCGCGACAGCTTTGCCGCGAACCACCACATGGCATAAAGCGGGAAAAGCTCTTCGTCGCCGTCGTAGAAATTGAAATTCTTGCCGGAAGTGCCTACCATGTATTTCATAAAGTCTCCCGTGCGCATAAAACCCGGAGCGTCGGAGAGTCCGGCATCGGTCTCATAGGTTTCCTCCAGCATTTCAAGCATCATGGTCTCAAAGCCGGTTCCGTAACTCCAGTAGATGTATCCTTCGGGATAAACGCCGTCAGGTCCATACATCTCCATGGCTTTCCTGTTGTCTGTGACGGCCGAGGTAAGAAGTTCGGAGCACAGTTTCGGATACCGCTCGTAGACGGCGATGGCCGCCGCCGTTAGTCCGCAGTAACACACCTGGTTCCAGTTGGTCCTCTGTGTGGTGAACCACTCTCCATAGAACTGCGACAGGGCCAGGCGCTGGAGGCTTGCCGCTGCCAAGTCGAGGACATCGGCCGGCAGGGCGCTGTAGCACCAGTCAAGCCCTATCGCCACGGCCATGGCCATCTCGGCCGTGTCCAGGAAATGATCGGTGTTCCAATCGGGGAACGCGCAGACGGTAATGATGGTTTCCCTCACCCGTGAAAGGTATTTGTCCTTTCCGGTCATTCTCCATGCGTATGAGCAGAAGAAGATTCTTTCGAGGGCGTTCTGTGACTGATCCAGGATACGGCGCCCGGAGGCGTCAAATGTATAGGTGATCTGCAGGGTGTCTTCCACGCAGAAGTCGGCGTGGGCGATAAGGGATTTGTGCAGCAGTCTGATATCTTTATTGCGGCAGATGTTCTTCCGCAGCGTCTTCAGCTCGGCGTCACTCATCAGCAGCCTGGGATGAGCCTTCTGTGCCGCAATGCCCCACTCTGGCATTCCGCCGTCCTCACGCACCGGCGTGCCTTCAGCGTTCACGCTAACGGCGAAAAGCAATAATAGTAAAACAATGACAGACCGTTTCATAAATGCGTTATAAAGATAATCGTTCTTAATTCATTTTCCAAAAAATACGTATCTTTGCGTATTAAGCAAAGCCCAAATGAAAAAGTACCTTATTTTCGCCATTTCCGTAATTGCCGTATCGGCCGCTGCATTTCTTCCTTCATGTTCGTCGCTGGAAAACCGCAAACTTTCAAAAGTGATTGACGGCGCCTTTGACAACGCATCAGTGCAGCTGAAGTATCTCATCGATGAATGCGAAGAGGGCGATACGGTGCGCATACCTATGACGCTAAGGCCGGACGGCACCGTGAAATTCGTGCGCACAACATCCTGGGTTTCCGGATTCTTCCCGGGGACGCTCTGGTATATGTACGAGTTCACGGGGGACGAGTATTGGGCGGAGCATGCCCGTAAGCATACCGAGATCCTGAGCGATATCCAGTACAATACGGAGTCTCACGATGTCGGTTTCATGGTCTACTGCAGCTATGGCAACGGGCTTCGCCTTAAAGGAACGGAAGGATATGAGGGCGTTATCGTCAATGCCGCCAAATCCCTCTGCAGCCGTTTCCAGGAGGGCGCCGGCATAATCAGGAGCTGGGACTGGGGTGCCAAACGGGGCTGGACCTGCCCCGTCATCATCGACAATATGATGAACTTGGAGTTATTGTTCAGGGCCAGTGAAATAACAAAGGATTCAACGTACTTCAAGGTGGCTGTCAGCCATGCCGACAAGACCCTCGCAAATCATTTCCGTCCCGATTACAGCACCTGGCACATGGTGGACTACAACCCTGAGACGGGAGAAATCATCGGCAAACATACGGTTCAGGGCTATGCCGACGATTCGGCCTGGGCCCGCGGGCAGTCCTGGGCGCTTTACGGCTACACTATGGCCTACCGCTTCACGGGATACCAGCGTTACCTTGACCAGGCAGTACATGTTGCGGATTTCCTGATCCATCATCCGAATCTTCCCGAAGACGGGGTGCCATACTGGGATTACAACACTCCGGACATTCCCGATGCACCCCGCGATGCAGCGGCAGCTGCCGTCATGGCGTCTGGGCTGTATGAACTGTACACGTTCACCGGGAACAAGGAGTATCTGTCACATGCGGATAAAATCGTCACCACTCTTTCCACGCCCGCCTTCACGGCTGAGCAAGGAACCAACCACGGATTCCTCCTGATGCACTCGGTGACCAACCTCCCTAAAGGAGAAGACGTTGACAAGCCGCTCAATTACACGGATTACTATTACCTTGAAGCCATGCTCCGGCGCCGCGCGCTGCGCTAGCAGTCCCTCCGTCCGACATCCGGATGTCTATGGGAGATTCTCCTTTAGGACTATGTCTAAGGGGAGATTCTCTTTAAGTGTAACGTCCGGGATGCCATACAGGAGGTAGTGCAGCATCGACTCTACAGCATAAAAGCCCTGGCGTTCCGGATGCTGATCGATGAGAATGTCCAGGGTTCCCTCCCTCACGCAGCGGGCGTTTCCGGCCGTTACATCAAATCCGCCTACAACAATACCCTTTATTCCACAAGCTTTCAACGCATCGGAAATAACATAGCTGTGTGAAATGACCACTGCGATTCCGGAGACCTTGGGGTTGTTTTTAAGAAAAGCGGCCACATCTGCATTGATTTCTTCCGCATTGCTGACAGGGAACTGTACTTCGTGAATGGTACGGGCTTTCCCTTTTTCGGCAAAGTACTCCTTGAATGCGGCCATTCGGATCGCCGAGTTATTGGACATGAGTGTTCCGGTTCGTCTGGGCAGCATAAGTGCAAGTACCGCTTTTGTTTCCACATGAGAACGAGGATATTATAGAGTTGCCGTTGTCAATTCCTCGCCGATATTTTTAATTGCTTTAACAATCTTTGCAGTAGTCTTTTCACCGGGGTATGATAATCCGCTTTTATATGCCCTCATCTTGCTTTCATTAACCCCGACATATTCGGCGAACTTGCTGACATTAATGAAATCAAAGAAATTAAAAAAAGAGGGTATATCATAACGATATTCAATTGAAATATCCTCAAAAGATGGAACTTCATTCGCTTCGGCCATTTCTTCTTCGATGGCTTCTTTAATGCTTGTAACAAAGTCTTCCTTAGCTTTTGCTACGGAATCACCGAAACCACCGAAATAGCTGTTACCGAAATGATCATCAGAATATACAGAGTATAGTCCGTCTGAACCTCTTTCAATAACTGCCTTAATTCTTGCCTTGATCATGTTTCATTGCATTTTATTAGTTAATCCCAGCCTGCTTTAAAATGCTCCTCAAGGTGCCACTCGGTACCTCCTTGGATTGGTGTCTTGGCACGCGGATTTTTGCCTTTGTGATTGGTGAAAACCACACATCGTGCTCTTTGCCGGATTGCAACTCATAGCATCCATGAGATTTTAATAATCGCTTCAATTCGTTAACTCTCATAGCGTTATTAAAATTTCACTGCAAAAGTAACGAATACGTTGCTAAATTCCAAATAAAAGTAGCTTAATCCTGATTTGATTGTTTCCATAAGATTAGCATGGTTTTAAACGCCGGCCGGAGTTGACCGGACGGTGACAAACTTATGGAAGAATGGCGTAGAAAACAAGAATCGTTTGAAAGATTTATATGTTTCAAACGATTCCGTGGGTGTTTTTTACGTTTTGCACGATGATTTATCGGACTGTTAATGGCAGGTCGAAGGGGAGAGCTTCCGAGGAGGTGCCGATGAGGATGTCGAAATCGCCGGGCTCCAGGACCCAGCTGTGGGCGTCCGCGTCGAAGAAGCTCAGGTCTTCCGGTTTTACGGTGAGGGAAACCCTTGCAGATTCGCCCGGCTCCAGATAAACCTTTTGGAAGCCCTTCAGTTCACGGACTGGACGCTCCACGGAAGACTCGGCGTCATGGACGTAAAGCTGCACAACCTCTGCTCCGGCCACTGAACCGGTGTTCTTTACAGTCACGCTGGCGGTTACATCCTTACCGGACTTGACAGCCGTTGCGGAAAGCTTGGCGTCGGAGAGTTCGAAGGTGGTGTAGCTGAGACCAAAGCCGAAGGGGTACTGTACGGGAATTCCCTGGGTTGAGTACCAGCGGTAGCCGATGAAAACGCCTTCGTCATAGTACTCCTGCCACCAGGTCTTGCCTTCCTCCTTAATGCCGGGGTATTGCCTTTCGGTCTTGAGAGGGCCGTCGGAAAGGGCCATTGGCACGGTGAAGGGCAGCTTGCCAGAAGGATTGACGGCGCCGGTGAGAACGTCGGCTAGGGCGTGGCCGCTCTCGGAACCGCCATACCACGACTGGACGATGGCATTCACTTTGGATGCCCAAGGCATGGCCACGGGCGATCCTGAGATGTTGACCACGATAAGGTCGGGAACCACCGCTGCCAGCGCTTCGATGATCTCATTCTGGCCGTAGGGGAGGGTGATGTCCAGGCGGTCGCATCCTTCCTTGTCCTGGTTCTTGCTCTTGTTCAGACCGCCTATGAAAATGACGCGGTCGGCCTGTCTGGCGGCGGCAATGGCATCGGCCAGCAGCTGCTCCTGGGAACGGCTCTCGGAAAGGTCCTGTCCGGTGACAACGCGGTTGTAGTCGGTGGTGGTGTCGCCCACGTAGCCGCGCTCCCAGCAAACTTCGGCCTTACCTTCAAAGGCTTCCCGGAAGGCATCCAACGGGATGGACTCATGCTTTGTCTTAAGGCTGGAGGAACCTCCGCCCACGGTCATCATCTTATAAGCGTTTTCACCCACCAGCAGTATGCGGCCGCCTTCAGGCACCTGGAGGGGCAGGGCACCGTCGTTTTTCAGCAGCACGATTCCGTTGGCGGCTATCTTGCGTCCGGCGGCGAAGTGCTCCGGCGATGCGAAACTGCCGTAGTGCGGTTCAGCGCTCATCGATGTGCGGAAAATGGTCCGAAGTACACGGCGGGCTTTGTCGTCAAGCTCTTCCTGGCTGGCCCTGCCGTCCCTCAGACGTTCCAGATAAGGGTTTGCCAGGTGATACAGGTTGTAGAGGTTTGAAGCCCCGTCCACTTCCGTCTCCGGGTCCACCCAGGTGCCCATTTCTATGTCCAGGCCGTTGGCGGCGGCTTCGTCGTCGTCCCGGCATCCGCCCCAGTCGCTTACAACTATTCCGTCGAAGCCCCATTCGCCCTTAAGTATATCCTTGAGCAGGCGCTCGTTGTGGCAGTTGAACTGGTTGTTCCAAAGGTTGTATGAGCCCATGATTGCCCATGCGCCGCCTTCCTGTACGGCTGCCTTGAAGGCCGGAAGGTAAATCTCGTACATGGTGCGGTCGTCCACGTTGGAACTGGTCTTTGTGCGGCGCACCTCCTGGTTGTTCACGGCGAAATGCTTGACACAGGCCGCTACACCGTTACTTTGCACGCCCTTAACGTAAGGGACAACCATCTTCGACGCAAGATAAGGGTCTTCGCCCATATATTCAAAAGTGCGGCCGTTAAGCGGCGTGCGCCCCATGTTGACGCCGGGGCCAAGCAGGACGTTTTTCTTCCTGTATCGGGCTTCTTCCCCGATGCTCTTTCCGTAAAGCAGGGACAGGTCGCGGTCCCATGTGGCTGCAAGGTTTTCCAGGCAAGGGTAGGCGGTGCAGGAATCGTTTGTCCATCCGGCCTGCTCCCATTCGTCCCAGAGGACTTCGGGCCGAATGCCGTGCGGACCATCCGTATGCCATAGCTCAGGGATGCCCAGCCGGGGTACTCCGCCGCTGGAAAACTTGGACTGAGCGTGCGTAAGTGCCACTTTTTCTTCCATGGTCATCCTGGCAAGGGCGTCCTCCACCCTTTCTTCAAGGGGGCGGGAAGGATCCAGGTAGGCGGGTTCACTGTTCTTGGGGCCGCAGCAACCGGCGGCAAGCAATAGGAAAAGGCAGGAGATGGCAGAAGTTCTCATATTCTCATCTGTTTCAATAACTGGTTTACAGGTAATCCTCGAAGTACTGCGTCACTTTATCCATGAGATGTATCCGGTTGCGGCCGAATACATTGTGCTGGGCAGTGGGGTAGGGGAAGTAATCCACTGGGATTTCCAGGTCGATACACTTCTGGACGAAGCTGAGGCTGTGCTCCCACACGACGGTATCGTCAATGGCGCCCTGGCATATCAGAAGGTGTCCCTTCAGGTTTTCGGCTTTGTTGATGAGGGAAGTCTCTGAGAAGCCTTCAGGATTGGTTTCGGGATTGTCCATGTAGCGCTCGCCGTACATTACTTCGTACCACTTCCAGTCAATCACGGGGCCGCCGGCGACGCCTACTTTGAAGACGTCAGGGAAGGTAGTCATGAGGCTTATCGTCATGAAGCCGCCGTAGCTCCAGCCGTGTACGCCGATACGCTCCGAATCCACGAAAGGAAGGCTCCGGAGCCAATTGATGCCCACCATCTGGTCGGCCATTTCGGCCTGTCCGCAGCGGCGGTTGATGGCTTTTTCGAAGGCTGAGCCGCGGTTCTCCGTTCCCCTGTTGTCCTGGACATAGACGATGTACCCCCGCTGGGCCATAAGCATTTCCCACATGCGGATCTGTCCGAGCCAGCTGTCCTGTACAAGCTGACTGTGCGGTCCGCCATAGACGTAAAGTATTACCGGATACTTCTTTGCGGGGTCGAAGTCCTTGGGGTAGATGAGCCTGTAATAGTTCTCGAAGGCCCCGTCGGCGCTGGGAACAGTGCCCAGTTCCACCTTGCAGGATGCGTAATCTTTGAGAGGATCGTCCACCGAGGCAAGTTCGCGTACGGTTTTTCCATCGGTGGCGCATAGGTTCAAGATGGCGGGAAGGTTCAGGTTGGATACTCTGTCAAGGAACCACTTGCAGTCGTCGTTAAGCTGCACGCTGTGCCATCCGCGGCCCTTTGTCATCTGCTGGGGCTTGCCGATTTTTGCTTTTGCAACAGCCTGTTTCTTAGGTAGTTTCACTGATAACTTGAACAGATGGTTCTCTACGGGAGAGATTTCGGCCGAAGTATAATAAACGTTGACTCCGTCGTTGTCAAGGTATTCGACGTCGGCATCGACTGAGGTGAGGCGCTTGATTGTGCCGTTGAGGTCCACCAGGTACAGATTGCGGTAGCCGTCGCGGTTGTCGGTGCGGTAGATGAAAACATCGTCCCGGCCCTTGAGGAAATGGATGGGGTCGAGGGGCTCAATCCAGGCATCGTTGTCTTCGGTTAGTATGGTGCGGATGAAACTGCCGTCCGCGGTGCTGTACTGATTCAGGCGGCAATGGTGCTGCTCCCTGTCCAGTACCTGAGCGAAGATGCTGCTTCCGTCGGGGCTCCAGGAGAGGTTGGTTATATATCTTTCTTCCGTAAAGTCGGTGACGTCCAGCCAGACTGTGCTGCTGTTCGTGAAATTGTAAATGCCAATTTTCAAGAGCTCTGAGGCCATCCCGTTCATGGGGTATTTCAGCATCTCAAGGCTGCCGGTGCGGGTTGTAATATCAAGCAGGGGGAAGTCGGTCACTCGTGACTGATTCTTGCGGTAAAACGCCACTGCAGTGCCGTCAGGGGCCCATTCATACCCCTGCGAGAAGCCGAATTCGTTGCGCATGGCAGTGCCGCCGTAAACAATGTCGGCCGTATGTGACTCGCCGATAAAGAAGCTTTCGTCCCCGCTTTTTCCTATCAGGGAATTGCCTTCAATCTTGAGTCCGTAGCCCGCAACACTGTACTCGAAGCCGTCTTCCGGATCGCCGCCCTTGTATTCGTAGGGCTTCATTTCGGCACTTGCGGTGCTGCCTTCCAGGATTTCCCTGCCTTTCACGAAAATGAAGGCGTCATTATCAGTCCACTGCGCAGCGCAGCGGGCATATCCGACACCCTTGAAAATGGCCTCTTCCATAGTGAGCATGCGTCCGTCGTGGGCGGGCCTGACATCTATAACTCGGTTCTGGGCATTAACCGATAAGCAGGCGAGTAATGCTGCACCTGCGATGCTGAGAAACTGTCTCATAGGCTATTAAAGAAAGAAAGGGTCTTCCTGATGTTGAGTCTGTGGAGTGCCGGGAACCTCTTCCACCACTGTGTCCACTATGGCTTTTTCGTAACCTCTCCAGGGGAGGGTTCCCTTGTATTCCTTGTAATGGACGGTAACGCGAAGGCCGGTCATCTGGGTAAGCTTCTCTGCAACTTCTTTTTTGTCGACGGAGAATTTGAAGGTCTTGGACTGGACTGTGCCGCTTGCGTTCTTGGAGCCGTAGCCGGTCAGGATCATCTCGCCTTCGTAGGTCTTGAAAAGATATCCGGTGTAGGTTAGGGAATTAAGTTCCCCGGTCTTGGTTCCGTCACTGAATACCCACCAGAATTTGAAGTAAAGGAAGCCTGCCAGCGCGGCCAGGACGATGATTGTTGCTACACAACCGATAGTTTTTCCAGTCTTTGCCATTTCTATAGTCAATTAAACCCTACAAATATACAATTTTATCGGAACAGTGTCAATAATTCTTCGGGCCTAAGGCCGTCAAAAAATTTGCTTGTATCGACCTGCAATAACATTTCAGGCTTTTGGCCGATTAGCCGTGCCGCCAGTTCCTCCGCCGGTGCTGCACCCATGAAATCTCCGCCGAAGCAGAGGCTTTCAAAAACGCCGTGCCGGAGGGAATACTGCACTTCTATTGTCCCGCATGGGAATTTCCGGCTGTTCTGAAAGCTGCTTCCCGGCCCGTGGCCGAAGTTCCATTCCCATTTACGGAATTTTTCATCGGCAATGGCGTCTATGGCCGCTTGCTGCTCCTGTGTTAGTATTACTTCGCTATCCTTCTGAGCCAAAAGCGCTTGCAGGGCTTCGGCGAAATCTGTTATGCCGTTGAATTGCGGCAGATAATCCTTAAGATTGGCAACCCTGCTCCTGACCGATTCCACACCTTTCGCGCTTAGCTTGCTGCCCGGGGCGGCCAGGGCACGGGTAAGTTTTTCGATGTCCACATCCCACATCAGCGTGCCGTGAATCATCATGCGGTTCTTGTGAAGTCGCTTTGCATAGCCGGAGCATTTGCGGCCCTGCACGGTAAGGTCGTTCCTGCCGGTTCTTTCCACAGGCAGACCCATCTCTTTAAGCGCCCTTGCAATTACGCCCGGCCCGTCCTCCATCTGGCTCATCGGCCCCACGATGCTGTAGTTCAGGTTCTGCAGGTCATGATACACGGCCCCGCCGCCGGTCACTCGTCGCACCAGTTTAATGCCATTGTCCTCCAGATACTTAAGGTCAACCTCCGCCTCGGCATTCTGATTCAGGCCGATGATAACGGCAGGGGAGTTCCTCCAAAGGTAGAATACCGGTTCCCCGACGTCCAGCCCCTCCAGGGCAAACTCGTCGAAGGCCATGTTCCGGAAAGGGTCGGTGGAGGTGTTTGTGAGGAACTTCATAAGTGCGCTAGCGTGATATTACGCCGCTGCCGAGCATTTCCTCTCCGTCGTACCAAACGGCGAACTGGCCGGGGGAAATGCCGCGCTGGGGCTCGTCAAACAGGACATACAGGCCGCTTTCGCGCATTATGAGCGTTGCGCTCTGAAGAGGCTGGCGGTAACGGATGCGGACGCGGTAGCGGCGGATTTCACCGGGAGTCATAGTCTGCGTGGGCCGAATCCAATGCACTTCGGAAGTATCGACCCGCAGGCAGAAACGGCTCAGGCCCTTATGGCTGTGTCCTTCACCCACATAAACGCGGTTGGCTTCAGTGTCGCTAGCAATCACGAACACTGGATCGGCATGGCCGCCGATGCCAAGGCCCTTGCGCTGCCCGATGGTATAGAACTGCGCGCCTTCGTGGCGGCCGACTATTTTGCCGAAAGGATTCTCCTTGTAACGGGTCTTCTTGATATGGTGCTTACCGCTGCGGTAGGTTTCGGTCTGGAAAGTTATGTCGTATGTTACCGGGGATGCAAGCATGGACAGTTCTTCATCCGTGAGGGCTTTTACCGCATCGGCGCGGAAGGGACTCCCTCCCAGAGGTTTTCCGTCGCTTGTCAGAACCTTTTCTTCAGGTGCATAGCGTACGGTGCGCTCCAGCGAATGACCCTCTTTCAGAAGGCCTGAGAGCTTCTCCTGCTGCCACCGGTACAGTTCATTGGACTCGTAATATGCATCGAAAACTTCCACCACATCGCCTTCCACGGACTCCAACTTCTGTTTCAGGAAAGTGGGCAAATCCACCTTTCCCACGAAGCAGATACCCTGTGAGTCTTTCTTTTCGGCCGATGGAAGGTCCGCTTCCTTGGCGATGCGCCTGACCTCCGGCTTGGTGATGTTCCCGATAGGGAAAAGCGCCTTGGCAAGTTGCTCCTGGCTGAGCTGGCAAAGGAAATAAGTCTGGTCTTTGTTCGGGTCTGAGCCTTCGAGTATGCGGTACTCGGGAGATGGCCGGTCGGAGCCGGCCATGACGCTATCCCCGGCTTGAGATACACTCGCTTCGCTCGGTATGACAGTACCGTCATTCCCGGCGGCCCCTGAGCCTGTCGAAGGGTGACCGGAAATCTCCTCTTTCCGGCAGTAGTGCCCTGTGGCTACGTAATCGGCCCCGTATTTGACGGCTACGTCAAGGAAGGCGGCGAACTTTATCTCCCTGTTGCAGAGGACGTCAGGATTTGGCGTACGGCCCTTGGCGTATTCGTCGAACATGTAGTCCACAACGCGTTGCCGATACTGCTTGGAAAGGTCCACGAAGTAGAAGGGAATGCCGATTTTACGGGCGACCATTTCGGCCACGAAGCGGTCCTCTTCCCATTCGCAGTCTCCGTGAAGGGTGCTGTCTGCGTCGTGCCAGTTCTGCATGAACATGGCGAATACGTCATACCCCTCCTGCTTCAGCAGGTACGCCGCCACAGAAGAATCCACGCCGCCGGAAAGACCCACGCACACCTTGATTTTACTCTTGTCCATAACGATTACAAAAATACTGAAAATTTCCGTATCTTTGCTTTCCTATGCCAAGTTATCTGCAAATAGAGAACATTTCCAAGAGCTACGGCCCCAAGGTGCTGTTCCAGGGGATTGATTTCAATATAAACGAAGGGGACAAGGTGGCCCTCATCGCTCCAAACGGCACGGGAAAAACTTCGCTTCTAAGGATTCTTGCCGGAAAAGACTCCTCCGACAGCGGCGGTAAGGTTCTGTTCCTTAAGGATATACGCATTGCTTTTCTGGAGCAGGACTATCCTTTCGATCCGGAAAAATCCGTCTTCCAACAAATCATGGACGGGTCCACTCAATGGACCGGCCATTTGGATACAGATCACCTATGGCAGTACGAACTGCGTGTGACTCAGTTGCTTACTCAGTTCGGCCTGGCGGATCCCGAAAAGAAGATGAAGGATCTTTCCGGCGGCGAAGTAAAGCGCGTGGCACTTACGCAGATGCTCGCTTCCGAAGCAGACTTTTACATCATGGATGAGCCTACGAACCATCTGGACATAGACGCCATAGAGTTCCTGGAAGCCCGACTGAAGCACAGCCGCTGCACCCTTTTCATGGTAACGCACGACCGATATTTCCTTGACCGCGTGTGCAATACGGTCATGGAAATGGACAGGGGCAATATCTATATTTACCGCGGGGACTACATGAATTTCCTGGAAAAGAGGCAGGAGCGGATAGACAATTACAACGCCGAAACGGAGAAGGTGCGGAACATCTACCGGCGGGAGCTGGAGTGGATGCATGCTTCGCCCTGCGCCCGTACTGGAAAGGCTAAATATCGCAAGCAGGCCTTTTGGGAAATAAAAGAGCGGGCCGACGATGCCTACATCCAGAAAAAAGTAGACCTGTCGGAGACTAAAGTCAAGGACATTTATCTTGGCAATAAGGTGATAAATTGCAGGAATGTCAGTTTCTGGTGGGAAGACAAGTGCTACCTTAAAGATTTCAGCTATAATTTTCAGCGCTACGAAAAGATTGGCATAGTTGGCCGAAATGCAGCGGGCAAGACAACATTTTTAAATTTGATCACCGGCGGATGGAACCCGTCAATGGGAGGAAAGCTCGAAGGCGTAATCGACCTTGGAGATTCACTTAAAATTGGCTATTATCACCAGTCCGGGATGCAGTTCAAGCCCGGCCAGACGGTAATGGAAACGGTGCCGGACCTCCATCTTCTTAACCGCTTTCTCTTTCCGCACGACATGCTGCAAAACAAGGTAGAGCGTCTCTCAGGCGGTGAAAGGCGTCGTCTGTATCTCCTCACCATTCTGATGCAGCAGCCGAATTTCCTGATTCTGGACGAACCTACCAACGACCTCGATATAGTGACTCTGGAAATCCTGGAAGAATACTTGATGGAGTATAAAGGTTCGCTGGTGATAGTCTCGCACGACCGCCACTTCCTGGACCGTCTGGTGGACCACCTTTTCGTCTTCTGCGGCGACGGCGTGGTTAAGGATTTCGTGGGCAATTACACCGAGTACCGTACGTTTATCAAGGATTACGAAGCGGCACAACGCAGGAACGGAGATTCTCTCGGCCCCAAGGGGCCTCGGAATGACAAAACGAATGCCGGGCCTCGGAATGACAAAACCAGCTCTTCTTCTGTCATACCGAGCGAAGCCGAAGGCGAAGCGAGCGTATCTCCCAAAAAGCGCAAGCTCACCTGGAAAGAGCAGCAGGAGCTGAAGGCCCTGGAGGAAAAGCTTCCGGTGCTGGAGGCAGAAAAGGCGGCCCTTGAAGAAAAGCTGTCCAGCGGTATGCTGCAGGCGCAGGAGCTGCAGGAAGCTTCGGCCCGCTACGGCGTCCTTCAGGAAGAACTTGACGCAGCGGAAATGCGCTGGCTTGAATTATCAGAAATATGAGGTACTACATAATTGCCGGTGAAGCCTCCGGCGACCTTCACGGAAGTAATTTAATGCGAGGCCTTTACAAGGAGGACCCCGAGGCCGATATCCGCTTTTGGGGCGGAGGATTCATGGACAGCGTATATCATGAGCATCAGCAGGGCGAAGGCATGGTGATGGATTACAAGGCCGGAGCAGTGATGGGCCTCGGCGGTGTGCTAAAGCAGGTCTTTTCGCTCTCGAAAAAACTAAGGCTTGCAAAGGCCGATATTTCGGCGTGGAAGCCTGATGCAGTGATACTTATCGACTACCCCGGATTTAACTTCCGCGTGGCGAAGTTCGCCCATGGCGCAGGTTTCCCCGTATATTACTATATTGCCCCGAAGGTCTGGGCCACGCGTGAAGGCAGGATTAAGAAGCTTAAAGCCTGGGTGGACCGCCTCTTCATAGTTTTCCCTTTCGAGATACCGTATTTCGAGTCCAAGGGCGTGCCTTTCACTTACGTCGGCAACCCGCTTGTGGATGCCGTCGATGCCTCCCCGGCAATGAAAGAGTCGCGCGAAACATTCCTCCAGCGCACCGGGCTGCCGGACGCTCCCTTCATTGCCCTTCTTGCAGGCTCGCGTAACGGGGAGATATCGTCCATGATGCCCCCCTTCATGGAATTTGCCGATAAATGGCATGAAGCCCATCCGGAGCATCATTTTGTAGTTGCCGCAGCTCCTTCGCGTACCATGGACGATTATGCCAAGTATCTTGGGGACAGGGACTTTGTCCATGTTATCTTCGGCGAAACTTACGGTACCCTCAGGCACGCAAAAGCTGCTGTTATCAACTCCGGAACAGCATCGCTCGAAGCTGCGATTATCGGCACGCCTCAGGTTGTGACTTACAGGATTGATGCCATCACCTATTTCCTTTACAAACTGATGATAAAGATTCCGTACGTTTCCCTTGCCAATCTAATTGTAGAACGGGAAGCCTTCAGGGAACTGCTTCAGGACGACTTCACACCTGAAAACGTATTCTCGGAGATGGAACGCCTCACCATGGATTCCGCATACAGAGAGCGCATGCTTTCGGATTACGCCGAAGTCAGCCGCCTCCTTGGCTCCGTCGGGGCCTCGGCAACTGCCGCGAGAGAGATGATATCGACCCTAAAACATTAGAATATGCTGCTAATATTTGACTTTGACGGCACCCTGGCCGATACAAGGGAACTGATAGTTGAGACTAATCAGGAGGTTATGCGCCGAATGGGATATCCTGTCAAAGGTGAGGAAGAGATATGCGCCACAATAGGACTTCCTCTTGTCGAAAGCCTCGTGCAGATGTATCCGGACATTCCCATGGAAACCATTCCGGACTGGATAACGATGTACAGAGAAGTTTTCGAGGACCTCCGCCACCGCATAGTGCCTTCACTCTTCCCCGAAGTCAGTGAGACCTTGGTGAAACTGCATTCGGACGGGCATGTCCTGACCGTAGCGTCGTCCCGAAAAAACGCCTCCCTGAACGGTTTCCTGCAGGATATGGGCGTGGCGCCGCTGTTCTCCTACGTCCTCGGCGTCGAAGATGTTGCAAGGCCCAAACCCCATCCCGATCCGGTTCTCAAAACCCTGGAAGCTTTCGGCTGCCCCGCCTCTGCTGCCATGGTAATCGGCGACATGCCCGTGGACATCCGCATGGGAGCCGGCGCTGGCGTCAGGACCTGCGGTGTAAGCTACGGCAACGCCTCCCGCGAAATCCTCCTCACCGCCGGCGCCGACTGCATCATCGACTCCCTCCCGGAGCTCCTTGCCATCGTCGGCTAATTCCTTCCCGTTCGCGCACAAACCGTCGCAGGTCCGAAAATAAATGTCCCTGGTCTGTGAAAAAATGTGCCGAGTCTGTTATTTGCCGACAGACCTGGCACGCTGCAAGCGCTGAGTGGCATAAACGCGTGCCAGGAGGAACAGATTTTTCAGACCTGGTGCAGAAAGGCGACAGACCTGGCACACTTACCAACGGCTAAAGCACGGAATGTGGAAAAGAGCATGGGTCAGTGTGCTTTAGCCCGGGTCCAGTAGAGGGTGTAAAGCACAGAATGCTGAAATGAGTGAGGTTTGTGTGCTTTAGGCTTAGTCAAGTGGGGGGGCAAAGCACAAAAAATGTGAATTAGGCCGATAAGTGTGCTTTAGCGGGCAGTAGGGTGGGTAACGAGCGAAGCGGCATGGTCCACGAAAAAATCCAGCCGACCGCTGGGGAAATGGCCGGAGGCCTGAAAGGCCGACTCATGGGAGTTTGAGGGGGGACGCCCCCTCAATGAATAAGCGAAGCTATGCTCCACCGGAGCGTAGCGACTAAGCCCTCCCGCGAGGGGAGGGTTTGGGAGGGGGTAACGAGCGAAGCGAACAGGCTCCACGAAAAAAGCTCGGCTTACGCCGGGCTTTTTTCGTGGAGCATAGGGGATTCGAACCCCTGACCTATAGATTGCGAACCTATCGCTCTACCAACTGAGCTAATACCCCATAGCTAACAGGACTGCAAAAATAGGCTTTTTCCTTCAAGTATGCAAGGGCGGCATTTGTTTTTTTCGGCGGAATTGCTAAATTTGCTTTTTTGAAACAGATTAAGAAATATGAGAATCCCTGAATCTGAACTTATAATCAACAGCGACGGCTCGGCGTTTCACATTCACCTCAAGCCCGAAGAGCTGGCGGACAATGTGATAATGGTGGGAGACCCTTCCCGCGTGGACATGATCGCAGACTTTCTTGAAGATATCGAGTTCCGCCACGCTTCTCGTGAATTCGTTTCCATTACCGGCTGGCACAATGGAAAAAGAATCACAGTGCTGTCTCACGGAATCGGACCGGACAATATCGACATAGTAATGACTGAGCTGGACGCCCTTGCAAACGTGGACTTCCAAACCCGAGAAGTAAAACCTGAGCACAAGGCCCTTAACATCCTCAGGATTGGTACTTCCGGAGCCCTCCATGCCGATATCCCTTTGGGCTCTTACGTCCTTTCCCACATCAGCGTTGGCTTTGACGGCGTCATGAACTGGTATGGCAACCGCGAAAAAGTCACCATCCCCGAAGTGGAGTCGGACTTCAAGAAGCACATGGACTGGAATCCTACGCTTCCTTCACCGTACTTCGTAAAGGCTTCGCCCAAGATCATCGACCTCATGAAGGAAGTCACTCTCAAGGGCGTCACCATTTCGGCCCCTGGCTTCTACGGCCCTCAGGGCAGGGTAGTGCGCGTTCCTCTTGCAATGCCCGACATGCTGGAAAGGATAGAAAAGTTCCGCTTCTCCACAGACGGACAGGATTACCGCATCACCAACTTCGAGATGGAAAGCGCTCCGCTCGCAGGCCTTGCCGCACACCTGGGCCACAATGCATGCACCGTATGCTGCATCATAGCCAACCGTTACCTGCAAAGCTCCAACCCGGACTACAAACCTCTTATCCGTAACCTGGCCCAGCTTGCAGTGGAAAAAATAAGCACCCTCTAAACCGCAAATCAAAAAAAACGGCCCGCAGGATTCTGTGGGCCGTTTTTTTTGTCGTATAGATTTACTGTGCGTTAATCACAGCTTCCCATTTTTCGTATCCAGCCTGGTACTTCGGATCCACGTTGCGGAGCTGGAAGTTGAGGCGCTTCAGGAAGTCTGCCGCTGCAGCTTTTACCTCGGGGGTGGTGCTGACTTCGTAGCATTTCTCGAAGGGCTCGATGGCGGAGATGTACTCCTTGGTCAGCTGATCTGCCAGGGCGTCGTACTTCTTCCATTCGCGTACGTCCAGGGCGTTCATTTCGTCCACCAGGTCTTCACCTTTCTTCAGGGCTACGTTAGCGATGCCATACCATGCCATGTCGTAGTTGGGGTTGATCTCGAGACCCTTGTTGTAGGCCGAAAGGGCGGCTTCGTAATCCTTGATGCCCATGAGGATGTTGCCTTCCACATAGTATAGTGAAGGATTGTCCGGCATGGCCTTTTTGGCTTCGTCAAGCAGGCTCACGATCTTCTTGGGGTCCTCCTTGGTCTGAAGGTACAGGTTGATGAGGTTGGTGAGGATGTTTGCGTTGTCCGGATAGGCGGTGAGGCCGGTTGCCAGATAGTTCTTTGCTGCAAGGGTGTCGCCTTTTGCCAGAGAGCACTCCGAAAGGTTGGCATAAATGTTACCCTCTGAGGTGTATCCGTTTGCAAGGCACTTGTTGTAGTACTCGATGGCCCTGTCGTAGTTCTTTATGTGGAGGGCGGTGAAGGCGGTGTTGTAGGCGGCGTCGTCGTTGCGTACGCTGCAGGGAGCGGTGGCCGATACGTCGGCTGCGCCTTTGAACAGGTCACTTGCCTTTGCGAGGTCACCCAGCTGATAGGCGGTGAAGGCGTCGTTGTAATAGGCGTTCACGATTTCCTGGAGGCGGGGATCCACGTCCTTGTCCTTTGCACCCAGTTCGAAGGCCTTGACGTATGCCTTCGCGCTTTCGCCCAGGAGGTCACCGGCAACGGAAGGATGTGTTACGTCCACAATCTGGAGTACTCCTGCCTGGTTGAAGTAAACGTCCAGGTGGGAAAGGACCATCTTGGTGTAGGGCTGGCCGTCCAGGACCACATTCTCAGTTGCGAGGACAGGCTCCTTGTTCATCAGGCCGAAGGTGGCCTGGTCCAGACCGGGAGTGATCTGAGTGGTGGGATTGGTGTAGGCGGTGTAGTAGGCCTTGCCGAGATTCATCCAGGTGGCCGGTTTTACGGACTTCTTTGCATCCTGGGTGGCTGCGAGGGCTTTGTCAACGCCTTTTTGCATATCCGCATCGGGCTTCTGTGCATAGGCCAGCTGAAGTGAGCAGGCCAGAGCAAGTGCTAAAAACAGTTTTTTCATATTCATTTCAGTGCTAAAAATTATTCTTCACTTGGAACATTCTCTGCGGGTGTGGACTCTTCTTCGTCGTTCTTGGCTACTACCGAAACGGCAGCGATAGCGTCTCCCTCCCTGATGTTGATGAGCTTTACGCCCTGAGTGGCACGTCCGGCAACACGTATTGTGTTGGCAGGCATTCTGATCGTCATTCCGGAGCGGCAGATGATCATCAGGTCGTCTTCGTCCGTTATGTCCTGGATCGATACCAGCGGACCGGTCTTTTCGGTGATGTTAAGGGTCCTTACACCCTTTGCACCGCGGGCTGTCTGGCGGTAATCCATGGGGTCCGAGCGCTTGCCGAAACCATTCTCCGAAACGGCCAGTACCTGGTGTTTGTCTGCGTCTTCGGCTGAAGGGTCGCGGCTCACGACTCCGACCACGTAGTCTCCTTCATCAAGATTGATGCCACGGACGCCGGTGGAGGTTCTGCCGAGGGGCCTTGCATCGCTTTCGTCGAAGTGGACGCAGCGTCCGCCGTGGGCTGCAATCATGATGTTGCAGTGTCCGTTGGTAAGTACTGCTGCAAGGAGTTCGTCGTCTTCTCTGATGTTGATGGCGTTGACGCCGTTGGTGCGGGGACGGGAGTATGCTTCCACGGAAGTCTTCTTCACCACGCCGTTGCGGGTTACCATCATTATGTAGTTGTTGTTGATGAACTCTTCGTCCTTCAGGGTCTTGACGTTCAGGTAGGCGCGTACGCTGTCGTCCGGTTCTATCATCAGGATGTTCTGGATGGCGCGGCCCTTGGAACTGCGGGTGCCTTCCGGAATCTCGTATACCTTGAGCCAGTAGCACCTGCCTTTCTGGGTGAACAGTAGCATGGTGCTGTGGGTATTGGCGATGTACACGTGCTCGATGAAGTCTTCGTCACGGGTTGCGCTGCCCTTGAGGCCCACGCCGCCGCGGTTCTGGGTGCGGAATTCGGTGAGGGCGGTGCGCTTGATATAGCCGAGGTGGGAGATGGTGATTACCTGGTCTTCGTCGGCGTAGAAGTCTTCGGGGTTGAATTCATCGTCGGCCAGGGTGATCTCCGTGCGGCGAGGGTCGCCGTATTTTTCCTTGAGCTGCTGGGTTTCTTCCTTGATTACGCCGAACTGGAGCTCCACGGAAGCGAGGATGGCCTGGCAGTGCTCGATGAACTTCATCAGGTCGTCGTACTCGTTGCGGAGCTTTTCGCGGTCAAGGCCGGTGAGCTGGCCAAGGGTGAGGGCGATGATTGCGGCGCTCTGGGGTTCCGAGAAGCCATAGCGGTCCTGCAGCATCTGCTTGGCGTCTTCCCTGTTTTTAGTTTCGTAGCGGATGATGTGGACTATCTCGTCGATAATGTCCATGGCCTTGAGGAGGCCTTCTAGGATGTGAGCCCTCTTCTGGGCTTTGTCAAGTTCGAAGCGGGTGCGGCGGAGAATAACCTCGTGCCTGAAATCTACGAATTCCTTGATGATTTCCTTAAGGCTGAGGGTGCGGGGACGTCCGTTTACCAGGGCGACGTTGTTGAAGGAAAAGCTGCTCTGGAGGGGGCTGTACTTGTACAGCATGTTAAGGACGACGCCGCTATTTGTGCCCTGCTTGAGGCGTATAACCACGCGGGTTTCGCCGCGGGAGCTTTCGTCATTGATGTATGAGATGCCTTCGATCTTCTTCTCTTCGGCCAGGGCGGCGATTTTCTCTATCATCTCGCGCTTGTTCACCATGTACGGGATTTCGGTGACGACGATGGTCTCACGGCCTTTGTCGTCCACTTCGATTTCCGTCTTTGAGCGGATAACAACCCTGCCGCGGCCGGTTTCGTAGGCTTCCTTGATGCCGCCCTTTCCCATGACGATGCCGCCGGTGGGGAAGTCCGGGCCCTTTATGTACTGCATCAGCTCGTCGGTGGTGATTTCCGGATTGTCGATGTAGGCGCAGATTGCATCGCAGCATTCTCCGAGGTTGTGTGGAGCCATGTTGGTGGCCATACCCACGGCGATGCCGCTGGCGCCGTTAAGCAGCAGGAGCGGAGCCTTGGTGGGGACGACGGTGGGCTCTTCGAGGGTATCGTCGAAGTTGAGGGTCATGTCCACGGTGTCCTTGTCCATGTCGCCCAGGACATCTTCGGCCATTTTCATGAGCTTGGCTTCCGTGTAACGCATGGCGGCGGGGGAGTCTCCGTCCACCGAGCCGAAGTTGCCCTGTCCCTTTACCAGGGGATAGCGCTGGTTCCAGTCCTGGCCCAGGCGGACCATGGCGTCGTATACGCTGGAGTCTCCGTGGGGGTGGTACTTACCCATGACCTCGCCCACGATACGGGCGCTTTTCTTGGTCTGGCCGTTGTAGCTGAGGCCCATGTTGTCCATGCCGAAAAGGACGCGGCGCTGTACGGGCTTGAGGCCGTCGCGGGCGTCCGGCAGGGCGCGGGAAACGATCACGGACATCGAATAGTCGATGTAGGCCGTGCGCATTTCGTGGTCTATCTCTACCTGCTCGATGTAGCCGCTGGGCTGCCCGAGCTGCTCTTCAAGCTGGTTTTTATCTTCGTTGTTGTTGTCCATTTTTGGTTCCTGTTATAAACATACAAAGATAATAAAAATATTCCGATAAAAAAAGGCATTGAGAAGATAAAAATAGCATTGAAAAAATTGTGCTTGTGTCATACTTTGGCACAAGCACAAGCTAATTTTGCACTCAGAAACTTAAAAGGAAAAGAATCATGAGAAACACAGATTTCAACCTTGACGCACTGAACGGCATCATTTCATCTGACACTTCCTTTCAGGCCCTGAAGGATATCATACGGGACCTTGACCTCGAATTCGAGGGCGTAGCTTAATCGGCCTTCAGCTCCACCACGGTGGATTCCTTGTCGGGGGATAGGCCCACGCGAAGGGTGCGCAGTTCATCGCTTCCCTTCTTCCTGGAAACCAGGATGCGGTCGCCAATGATGAATTCCGACACAGGGTCTTCCACGTAGCGCACAATCGCACGCTTGAGCGGGCGTGCACCATAGGCAGGGTCATAGCCGGCATCGGCCACAAGACGCTTGGCGGCAGGAGTGATGGTCAGTTTGTAACCGGCCTCCATAGCCCTCTGGCGAAGGTCCTTGAGCTCGATGTCAATTATGGATTCGATGGCTTCCCTGTCCAGCGAGTGGAAATACACCTGCCCGTCCACGCGGTTTATGAATTCCGGCGGAAAAGCCTTCTTCACTGCCTTTTCCACAACGCTCCTCCTGTCGGTATCCACGTTTTTCCCGGCGGTAGCAAAGCCGATACCGTTTCCATAGGCCTCGATTTCTCGACTACCTACATTGGACGTCATTATTACTATGGTGTTCTTGAAATCCACCGTGCGGCCGTTGCTGTCCGTCAGGCGGCCTTCGTCCATTACCTGAAGCAGCAGGTTGAAGATGTCCGGATGAGCTTTCTCTATCTCGTCCAGCAGCACCACGCAATAGGGCTTGCGGCGAACCCGCTCGGAAAGCTGTCCGCCTTCCTCGTAGCCCACGTATCCGGGAGGCGCACCAATCAGTCGCGAAACGCTGAATTTTTCCATGTATTCGCTCATGTCAATGCGCACGAGGTTTTCCTCGGAGTCGAAAAGATATTCGGCCAGGGAGCGCGCCAATTGCGTTTTTCCCACGCCAGTCGGGCCGAAGAAAAGGAAGGTGCCGATTGGACGGTTCGGATCCTTCAGGCCTGCCCGGTTACGCTGAATAGCGCGCACAACCGTATCCACGGCCTCGTCCTGGCCTATAATCCGCCTCTGCAGGCGCTCCCTCATTCTCACTATGCGGTTGCCTTCGCTTTCGGCCACCTTGTTCACAGGAATGCCCGTCATCTTGGACACGACCGTCGCGATGTCCTCGCTGTCCACCACTTTTTCCGTACCTTTCTTTCGCACAATCGCGAGCCTGACCATGGAACCGGCTTCGTCCATTGCATCGATGGCCTTGTCCGGAAGGGACTTGTCGCTTATATAGCGGTCAGTGAGGCGCACGGCGGTTTCGATTGCATCGTCGGTATATGAGATGCCGTGGAATTCCTCGTAGCGGGGCTTCAGGTGCCGGAGTATCTCGATGGATTCGGCAACGCCAGTGGGTTCAACCACGACTTTCTGGAAACGCCGGTCAAGTGCCCCGTCCTTTTCCACGATCTTGGTGAATTCGTCAAGGGTTGTAGCGCCGATGCACTGGAACTCGCCCCTGGCAAGCGCCGGTTTGAGCATATTGGCAGCGTCAAGGCTTCCGGAAGCTCCGCCAGCACCAACGATAGTATGGAACTCGTCTATGAAAAGAATGATATCCGGATTCTCGCTCGCTTCCTTGATGATGGTCTTGAGGCGCTTTTCGAAATCGCCCCTGTACTTGGTGCCGGCAACCACGGACGCAATGTCCAGCGACAGCACACGCTTACGCGCCAGCGCAGCCGAAATGTCGCCTGAAGCTATTCTCTGGGCGATGCCTTCGACTATGGCCGATTTGCCAACGCCGGGCTCGCCGATGAGCATGGGATTGTTCTTCTTCCGCCTGCCGAGAATCTCGATGACGCGCGAGATTTCGTTGTCACGGCCGACTACGGGATCCAACTTCCCTTCCCTTGCAGCGCGGGTAAGGTCGTAGGCAAACTCCTCGATATCCAGCTTTTTCTCTGACTCTGGCTCTTCCTGAGGGCCCTGGGAGGGCTGCTTATCCTTAGGTTCCTTCGGCTTTGGGGTGTGCAGGAGGCCTTCTTCCTCCATGAAAGCCAGAAGGCGACCATAGTCCACTCCGTGCGAACGCAGGTACAACTGGCCATAGCTTTCCGTAGTGCGGCAAAGCGCCAGCAGAAGGTGCTGCGGCATGGCGGCGGGACTCTTCATGCGGGTAGCCTCCATGACGGTAATACTGAGGACATTCTGTGCCTGGCGCGAGAAATTGATGCTTTCCAGCTGCTCGTAAGGAATGGTTTCGTTAGTAAAAATCCTCTGGTCGATGAAGGCTTTGAGATCGGCCGGCTCCACGCCAAGGCTTTGCAGGGATCGGAATGCGGCATTCTCTTCATGGCGTATGATGCCAAGGAAAAGATGGTCCGGGCCGATGCCGTAGCTGCCGGTACGCATCGCTTCGTCCCGGGCATATTTGATGATCAGATTAAGATCTTCGGAAACTTGTAATTGCATTAATATGAATTTTGTACCTGTATACTATCAACAATCGCGCCCGCGGTGAAAGGACTGACAAATTGGCAATGGCGTGCAGGCATTGTTTTTGAAGTAATACACCGCTTGTATGAAAAAGCTAATAGTATTTGCGCTGCTCCTTTGCGGACTAACCGCCGGCGCACAGAGTTTCGAGGGTACATTTACCCAGGCCAAGACCATCAAGGTTTCGGGCCGAGTTGTAAAAAGTGAAGGAAACATTTCCTATACTGCACCGGACCAGCTGGCCATGCTTTACACCAATCCGGACGGAGACTACTTCATCATAGACGGCCCATACCTCAGGATGGACCTGAGGGGCATCGCCCTGGACGTCAATACGGACAACAACAAAACCGTAAAGTCCCAGCGCAACGCCATCATCTATTCCGTCGCCGGCCGATATGAGGAAATAGCCCAGGAAATGGACGCCGACTGCACTGTCACTCCCCGCGGAGGCGGCAAGCATGTGTCCATAAAAGTCCGGAAAACCCTCCCCAAAGGCTACTCCGGTCTTGAGCTGGACTACGACAAAAGCGGGCAACTGACCCGGATGGTCCTGGAAGAATTCGGAGGCATCTCAACCGAGTACATTCTAAAGGTAAAATAATACAAAAGGCGGCCTTTCTGACCGCCTTTTGTATTACTTGTAAATCTTATCCAAGGTGATATCCGTCCACTGGGGAAGGTTGGGATCGTCGACCACGATGTCCACGATGCTGCCTTTACCAAGGATGACGTCCTGCTCCAGAAATTCTTTTTCGTATTCCCACATGGGAATCATGTAGGCTGCGACGTCGTGTGTGCGGTTTTTAATCCTGTAGAAACGGTGAGGGGCCTTCAGCTTGTCCAGATTCCTGTCCATCGGTACGCTTCCCCATAAACCTTTCCCGAAGAAACTCAGGTTGTTGTATGCCACGGCTTTGTCTTTCATGCCGTGGAAAAGGAGGATAGGGCAGGGAACGTCCTTGAATTTCGGCTCGCCTTCCAGGCTGATTACTGCGCCGGCAAAGGACATCACTCCGCGGAAGTTGAATCCCTCCGGAAGACCTTCCGTTCGGCCGCGGGCAATGTCGAACTCACTTGCAAGGGCTATTATCGCACCCGCTGAACTGCCGGAAAGAACCATGTTGGAAGGGTCGATGCCGAGCTCTTCTTTATTCTCGTCAATAAAACTGACGGCCGAGAAAACATCCTCCACGCCGATCTGCTGGGCGTTGTAGAACAGCTCTGATGCCTGGAAAGTGCCTTTCAGCCCTTTTCCGACCTTCTGGCCTTTCATGCCCAGGCGATAGTCAATCGTTACAACCGTGTAGCCGTTTTCGTTAAGCAGCTTGAACCATTCCAGGGTCCAGTCGTCCACACGGGAGCCCATGATGAACCCGCCGCCGAATGCGTACATAATGGTGGGCTTTGCACGGCCCTCGAATGTGGTTTCCGAGCCTTCGGAAGGGCGGAAGATATCCAGGTACAGGTCGCATGTGTCCCTTTGGGCAAAGAGGCATGTCTCGGACTTGGGCATTTCCCTGTCCTGGGCATTGATAAAGCCTAGGCTGAAGACCAGCGCTATGGCGGTAAGGATAAAATTCTTCATAGATGATGCAAAGATAGTCATTTATGTGTTAAATTTGCTGTCATAAAACAGTTTTTATGCCCACAATTGATCCTGGCGTCAGGGATACTCTCATCAGCAACGCCGCAAAATATGAGACAGCCGAGTTTATTCAAGGCGATCCGTCCTGGTTTATGCACCAGGTATCTGGTGATGCCAACCAGGAGGCCATGGCGTTTGTCGCTTCTGGCCTCAGCTATGGCAGCAGACAGCAGTTCATGAAGAAAATTCAGCTGCTCCTGGATGCCAGCGGCGGGCAGATGGCCGCCTGGATTGCCGACGGCGCTTTTGCCGATATTCTCCCGGAAGGCGGCAGCAAGAGTTTTTACCGCCTGTACACAGAGGAGCACATGAATGCTTTTCTAACCAGGTACCGTGCTATGCTTCAGGAGTTCGGGACGATGGGACAGATGGTCCGAGGCCTCGGCTCCAAAAACGCGTTTGACGCCATAGAAGCAATCTGCCGGTACTTCGGCGGTTCAAGTCCGGTCATCCCGAAGGATGCTTCGTCGGCCTGCAAGAGGGTGTGCATGTTCCTTCGCTGGATGGTCAGAAACGGCTCTCCCGTAGACCTTGGCCTGTGGGCCGATGCAATCGACCGACGTACCCTCATTATTCCCATGGACACCCACGTGCTTCAGCAATCGGCCCGCCTCGGACTAATCAGCGGCAAATGCACCTCAATGGCCGCCGCCCGCAAGCTTACGGCCGCTCTATCTGAAGTTTTCCCCGACGATCCCCTTAAAGGCGACTTCGCTCTCTTCGGCTACGGCGTTAACGGCGGGGAGTAGGCTCTTGCCTTGCCGCGTTTGCAATTACAAAGCGCAGAGTGGCTTTTTCGTGCAAACGCGGCACGAAAAACGGCCAAAATCGGGAAAAACATTGCCGCATTTGCAGTTGGAATGCACAGAAAGGCGATTTGCTGCAAACGCGGCAAGGTAGACCAACAAAAAGAGGGTGACCAAAAAGTCAAGTTGACTTTGAGGTGTTTAAAGCAAAAAGTGCGACTAGTTATATGACAATGAACTCTTTTATGCTATGGCCAATGTACATAAAATCTCCCGATTTTAGGCCAGTTGCATAAAAATCAACACCGATGTCTTATCTTTGTAGGCTGGCGGTCGTCGCCATCCGGCGCGCCGCAAATATTCATATGTTTAACGGGCTTGGTGTCCCAAAAATTGTTATTTAGCACTACAAAGATGGCCGAAGAAACGGATATCGACCTCTCGTAAACAGGTGTTTGTCCGACAAACACACATCTTGCAATTTGGACTAAGCCTCCCAATGAGATCTATGATTAAGACGGGATTCATCATAGACGCACTGCAAACAATCGTCAAGGACTTATTGACGATTTTAAATACTATAATTGCATATTTTTTGCAATGCTAAAAAGAAAAAATGTTACATTTGCATAGTTCCATGCATCTATAGAGCGGGAACACAAAAAAGGAGAAACGAATTATGGCAAAACCAATCAAAGAAACGCCCGTCCTCTATGACGAGGATGCCTACCGCTTCGAAATGGCGGCCCACAACGTCGTTCCCCTTTCCGAGGAGAAGAAAGAGGAGATGTGGGAAGCTTATGAGAGACTCAAGAAGTGCTGCACCTTCGCCCTATGAGTATCTCTATCAGACCTTTCCAGCCGTCTACTGATCACTGAAGCCGTTCGACTGTGGCAAAGCAGATTTGAACGGTTTTTTGTGTGAAACCGGTACGGCTACGCCCAATGCTTCCATGTATGAACGTGAGCATCTTGCCAAGACATATATTGTTGAGGATGCCGATACCCATATTATTCTGGCCTACTTCAGTCTTCTCTATGACAAGATTGAACGGGTCTATTGCAGATCCGCTTATATGGAACCGTTTATCCAGAAAAATTCCAAACGCAAAAAGACGTTCGTCCTATCCTGCACTGAAGATTGGCCGTCTGGCTGTCAGCAAGGAAGCCCAGCATACTGGATTAGGGAAAGACATCCTGAACCTCATCAAAGGTTGGTTTTATCGTGACCCGAAGGCGGGTTGCAGGTACCTGACCGTTGATGCCTACCTGGATGCTGAAGAGTTCTACTCCAAGTGTGATTTCAATCCGCTGGTCATTCCGGAGCCGGAGGATGAAACCATTCTGATGTTTTTTGATTTGATGGGCATCGCATAAGAAGTCGACGCCATGTCAAGATTCAATACAAACTGCCGCCACCTCAACGTGACGGCAGTTCTGTCTTTCTAAGGAATGTCATCCTGAGGCGAAGCCGAAGGATCTACTTTCCCCTCACAAAATGCCGGTAATCAGAGCCCCAGGTCCCCTGAGAATAGGTCGTACCCTCTTTCTGCCATTCCATCTCCTTTGATGTCAGCTTTACAAGCTTGTATGTGACATTGCTGAAGTCCGACATCGCAGGGTTGATGGTGATGGTTCCCTTATTGATCAAGTCAATGGCATAGCTGCCGTTGTAGTCGTGAGACTCTCCGCTAAGAGCGTCATAGACATGCATCTGATAGTGGCCGTTTCCATCAAAGGTGTACTCCACGGAGCCATCCATTGCAAAAACGTTGGGGTCATACTGTTCAGACCATGTGCCTTCCAACTTATTCACATCAATCTTATTTACATCAATCTTCTCACATCCACACAGTCCTGCCACCAGCAGCGCCGCGCAAACAAAACTTAAGATCTTTCTCATCATATCATTCAAATTGTTGTACAAATATAATCCAAAAAACGCAATTCCTTGCATCTAAACAGCGATTATTCATTCTTCAGCGTCTCCGCTGGATTCATCCGGGCGGTCTTGAGGTAGTGATACAGAACCACGGCCGAACAGAGCACTCCCACAATCACCAGCGCCAGCAGGAACACCGACGGCATGAAGCCCACCCGGTGCGCGAACTGCTGCAAGTAGTATCGCACTACCAGCCAGCCCACGGGCGCCGCAATCACATAACAGATGGCTACCGTTCGCAGATACAGCATCAGGCCCTCCGAGGTGATCTGGACCATATCGGCCCCGAACACCCGCTTTACGGAAATCTCCATCCGCTTGTACTGCACGTCCATCAGCACCTGACCCCAGATGCCCACCAGCGACAGCAGCACCGCCAGCAAGGAGAACAGCCACACGGCCAGCCGCAGGCGCTCCTCGCCGCTGTACAGGTTCTTGCCGATGACATCGTAGAACTGCACCTCGAACGGCATCGTCGGGTCCATATCCCGGAGGATGGTCTGGATCTTCTCGGTAGCCGCCAGGCGGTCGGAGCCCTCCGTCAGCCGTAGATAGGCGAACGGCATAGTGTGCCCCTTCTCGGTATGCACCTGGAACGCCACCGGAGAATCGGCCTTGCGCATGGAAGTGATATTCACATTTTTGATGAACCCCACAATCGGTGCACCGTCACCAAATTCATCGGCATATACCTCCATCTCGGCGCCGTGCGCCTTGAGATCCTGCGTGAACAGAATCGGGCCGAACTCGCCTTCGTTGAAATCTCTTCCTTCAATGAGTTCCAGCCCCAGCACCTGCGGCAAATTCCAGCTGCAGTATATCATGCTCATCGGCACCTGGCCGTCTCCGAAATCCGCACCCTCCGTCATATAAGTATCCGACCCGCCGATGAGATCATTCGCGTAGGCCACGTCCCGCACCTCCGGAAGCGCGCACAGCCGCTCCCGCAGCCAGTCGGCCTTCTCCCGGCCGTTCTCGCCGCCAATGTTCACCACCGCCAGGTTGTTCTTGTCGTAGCCGCAGGGATACTCCTGCATGAACTTGCTCTGCCGCTGGACAAACAGCACGAAGATGAGCAGCGCCGTGGAAATCACGAACTGGACGCCCACCAGAATGGTCCTGAGGTTCTTTCCGGAGGCCGACAGGCCATAGTTGCCCCGCAGGATCATCGCCGGCTGGCCACTCGTGGAATAGATACCCGGCCAGATGCCGGCAATAATACCGGTTGCTACGGCAACCGTACCGACGAACAGCAGCAGGCCCCAATGCTTCCCGAAGGTAAAAGACTGCATCAGCACGCCCCGGGTCAGCAGCGCATCGGAAACCGGCCCCAGCAGCAGGGCGGCCACCACAAAAGCGCAGATGCACCAGATTACCGCCTCCGCCACGACCAGAGCACGCAGCCTTCGTGTCGATGACCCCAGGATCTTCTGGAGGTTCACGCTCCGGATGCGCAGCGGCGTCAGCGCCACATAGAAATTGGTGAAGTTGATCAGGCCGATGCCCAGAATCAGGATGGCAATCGCAATGAGCAGAAGCAGTTGCGAACGGCTGCCGCTCTTATAGACATTACCCTCGTTCCGGAAATAGATGCTGGTAAGCGGTACCAGTTCGATGGGCGTAAGCCAGTCTCCCTGCGGAGGAAAGTCGAAATGGGCGTTGAACTCATCGGCCACAGCTTGCGAATTGCCGGCATCATCCAGCAGCAGATAACAGACGAAGTTGGCTCCGCCGTATTGCCCTTTCTGGACATCGCCTATGGTCAGGTACAGATCATTCCCTAGCTGCGTATTCGTCGGAAAATCTTCATACACGCCCGTCACC
>Ga0310697_10000075_pt1 | contig 137713 bp, 128 predicted proteins | sample 172DNAGHGlowgp2_FD_203883 | JGI IMG/M metagenome (GOLD analysis project Ga0310697, IMG submission 203883) | Sheep rumen microbial communities from Palmerston North, Manawatu-Wanganui, New Zealand - 1728 DNA GHGlow gp2 (v2) (version 2) | ecosystem: Host-associated > Mammals > Digestive system...
TCCCCCACCAGCCAATGCGGAACACCACAAGCGACAGTAGCATGATTATCTTATCCAGTCCTATCATCAGACCCGTATAGGTACTTTGCAGATAGAACTTACAGGCTTTCTTCTCCGAGTCCGTCAGCGTCTGGTAGCCCACATACTGCGTGATGTCCGAGACTCCAGCCTTCTGCATTCCGTCCACGGTCACCTTCGCTATCGCCATATAGTGATCGATGCTGTCCTGACGCTGTTTCAAAGGCTCATGCAGATTATCAAATTTCTGCTGTACCTGCGCCGCCTCTATCTCATAAAGGTCATGTGTATAGGAGCCGATACAGTTAGGAATATAGGCCAGCACGCCCAAAACCGATGCCCCGCTGCCTCCATGAGGATACCACCAGAACATCACAATGGCAATGGCCAGTACCCGTAGCACCTTCAAAACGTCGAACGGCTCGCCCTTCGTCATCATCTTATACGCCATGCCCGCCGCCATGATGATGGCAAACATCGCTCCCAGGGCCATGCAACACTCCAGTATCCACCAGAACGGCCCGCTTGCTCCGATAAACGTTGCATCCGTCAGGAACTCGTTCGTCTGGAAGATGACATCGTCTATCTCCTCGTCGAACATGTCAATGCCTATATTGTTGACGATACTATCGACAACCTCCGGCATCGCGCCTGCCTGCAACATAATATTTGAAACTCCCATTTCGCTTTTTTGCCGCGAAAGTACTGCTAAATCCAGAAACAGACCGCCACAAGAAATTTTGTTCCATGAATTAACAACTCAAGAATTTCGCCCCACCAACCGAAAAAGGTCACTGATTCGTTAAATAAACCAAATTAAAAGCAGATTTCCTTAGTTTGTTAATTGTAATTTATAGAAAATAGCTAATTTTGTAAACCAAACTTTATAAAGTTGGGGTTGTCTTATAAACTTCAGTTTAAATTATGAGCATCAGCAAGGATATTATCAAGCAGTGCCTGATAGGCAAACAGAGAGAGATTGACGAAGCGGAAATCATCAGCCGCCCCATCGAATTCGAACCCAATGGCAACTATGTCATTGTAGGAGTGCGTCATGCAGGCAAGTCATACATGCTCTATCAGCGTGTACGCCAACTTCAGGCAGAAGGAAAAGGCTGGGACGAAATTCTCTTTATAGATTTTGAGGACGAACGTCTGGCAGAATTTCAGACAGAAGACTTCAACAGTCTGTTGGAAGCCCATCTGGAACTATACGGCAAGAAACCAGTAGTTTTTCTCGACGAGGTACAAAATATCCCATATTGGGATAAGTTCGTGCGTCGCCTGGCCGATGCCAAATACCGTGTCTATGTCACAGGAAGTAATGCCAAGATGCTCAGCAAGGATGTGGCCACTACCCTTGGCGGACGGTTCTTCATCCTTGATGCCTATCCTTATTCGCTGAAGGAATATCTTACAGCCCAGCATGTGGAACTGAAAGAACACTGGCAGTACGATAGCGTCCAACGCAGTGAGGTCAAGCGCCATCTGAGCGAATATTTCTACTATGGTGGTCTGCCGGAGATCATTTCTTTTAAGAACAAACGAGCCATGCTGTCAAGCCTCTATCAGAAAATATATCTAGGCGACATCTGCGCACGAAACAAAATCAAGAACGAGAGGGTAATGAACATTCTCATCAAGAAAATGGCGGAAAGCGTCAAACAGCCCTTGTCGTTCAACAGACTTAAGAACATCATTGTCTCTACAGGCAGCCCCATCAGTGTGCCAACGACCATTGACTATGTTGATTTCACCGCCGACAGCTGGCTGGTACTGCCTATGGAGAACGAAGTGGGCAAACTAACCGAAAAGGAAACGCAGAAGAAATACTATTTCATAGACAACGGACTGCTGAACTTGTTCCTCACCAATCCTGACACTTCATTGCTCGAAAACATGGTGGCCATAGAACTTTGTCGTAGGTATGGCAAAGATAACGTGTTCTATCTGAATGTAGATAAGGAAATAGACTTCCTGGTGCCTGATGCCAAACTGGCCATCCAGGCATCATACAGCATCAGAGAGCAATCGACAAAAGACCGCGAGATACCTCCCCTTGTCAAATACAGCAAATCTCACCCAGACTGGCAGTGCTTCCTTATTTCCTACGATGAAGAGACTACTGAGGATGGCATCAATGTCATTCCTGTGTGGAAATGGCTGCTTAGTTAAGCATCATTCCCCTATCCCACCGCCAGCGGCCATAGCCACCTTCCAACGGCCATGAGCGGAACGGCAGATAGTCGTGATGTTGGCACGATGGGGCGCAGGGGCTGAGCCGGAATTGTTTTTCACCTCCTTCAGCTTGCGGAGATAGAGGATATACTCACAGACCTCTGTGTTCTTCAGGAGGATGTCCTTGTAGATGGCCAGATACTGTTCCTTGCGCTTGCCCTGCGGCATGTAGGCATCGCGCACGGCCTGAATCCCGCAGTTGATGGCATTGTAATGCTCCAGCCAAGTGGTATAGCTCTTGGCCGAGCCGCCCTCCAGCGTGATACGCTCTATATTTCCCTTCAGCACGGAGAGTTTCGACTCTATCTTCCCCCGCTCCACCTGCCAGGCAATGTCTGTCAAGCCCGGTGTACGGTCGGCAATGTTCTTGGCTTCCACACGCATACGCTCCGTCAAGGCTGAATCGAGAGCTTCGGCATGGGGAACCTCCTGATAGAGCGTGAGGTTCATCTGACTGCGAAAGAACTGCTTATTGGTCATCATGGCTCCGTTGCGGTAGTTCTTATGCAGCACATCGTAATACCAGTCGGGTGTGAAACTGCCCGCACCTGTCTCACCAATGGTAAACTGGTTCATCACCGACTCATCATGATTATAGGTCACTGACTGAGCCATCACAGAGAGCGGCAGCATCGCCGCCAATAACAATACATGATAATATAATCTATTCATATCGGTAGCTAATAATTCACTTTAATACCCGACTTCCTCCGCCACCCGTTTCCACCGCGAAAAGGCATCGTTGGTCATCTCACGAATGGTCTTCGACATATAGAGCGTCCGCTTGAAGTAGTTCAGGCGGATGGTGACGTAGCGCGAGACGACATAATAGGTGTGGTCGATGCAATGGCGGATGTTGTCAAGCGACTCATTGATCTGCCCCAACACAGTAAGCAGGCCCTCAGTCGTAATTTGTCGCGCACCAACAGCGTACTGCGCCAGTTCATAGAGGCTGTTCGTCAGCTCACGCCCGTCAACCAGCACCTGATTGACGGCACGATCACAGGCATTGATGATGATGGTGTCAGACGAGACGATATTGCCTCGCAGCGTCAGCTGGGTGGTGAACCGCTCCAGTAAGTCCTTTAACTGCGTGATACGGTCTGAGACATCATCGTAGGTATTCTTGACGTTCAGTACCGTCACGCCGCCATTGTAAATGACATCAATAACGTCGAAGCACTTGGTGTATTTGTCGAGCTTCACGTTCAGCGAGTCGTAATCCACATTGGCCTCACTGGAATACTGGTGCAGCAGTTCATTGGCCTGCTCCACACCGCTACGGGCCATCAGTACACTGCGGATGCGCTTGTGGTCGTCTATCAGGGCTTCTACAGACAGGAAGTCGAAACTGTACTGTGCCCGCACCATCGTCGGCACGAGCATCAGCAACATCAGGAATATCTTTTCAATCTTCATCATCTTCTACGATATAATCACCACGGGCCACAGCAGAAGCGACATTACGCCAATGCCGGAAACTGCGGCCACCGATGCGGATGCGGTCTGTACCACTGAGCACGGTTATACCCAGCTGTTGCTTCAGGTAGTCGAGCATGGTCTCGCGGCTGCGCATGAACTTCTCAATGAGTATGAGTTGAGCATAGATTTTCGAGAGACGGTAGTCCACGTCACGCGCAATATTCAGACGGTCACACGTCCATAAGAGATGGATGGCATCTTCATCGCCCTCCGACTCAGCTGGGCTACTATAGGCGTAATTGGCTTCGACAGTACAACCTGGATGGTCATTCATGATTTCATGCAACCTCTGGTTTACCAAATCTGCCTTCTCTGCATCGCTCAACTCAGGATCCAGCTCCATCATATCCACAATCTGCGAACTGGAATAGTTGGCGATCAGCGTCCAATGTACGGCAAGGATGGCACGGTGATAACGGATGCCGAGGAAATGGCTCTCGCCACGCTCCTTGGAGAGGTCTGCCTGAAACGTCACCTCGCCGCTGATATTCGGAACATTTCCATGACGAATGAAGCTCCAACCCTGCCATGAACCCGCATCCGTCCACATGATATTGTAAGCTGTCTCTATCTCGTGCATCACGGCAGGAATACGGTAGGTGCCATCGCGCTCATCGGCAAAGTCATCTATTAACTCCCTCTTTGCATTCTGGTACTGGCTCAACTTCGACTGCGCATTGCTCAACTCTGCTTTCAATTGGTTAATCTTCGTACGGTTGGCATTATACTGCGCCCTAAGGGATGCTGCTTCTTCAACACTCGCATGACTGATCTGTGCCAACAGGTCGTCATTTTCCACTTCAAGTGCATGAATCTGTTCCTGCAGACGGGTTACCTCGCTACCCCATGTACTGATGCCCTCGTCCAACTCGGATGTGTCGGCACCGCCTGAGAGCGTTGTCTCCATAGCATAGCGCTTGGAATCTTCATCGAGGGCATGACGCTGATTGCCGTTTTCCTTCCATGAGAAATTTCCTTCACCAAGTTTAGCCTGGTCGTGGCACTCCATGGTAAAGCTGACCGTTGAGCAGCCACGCATCCTTACCTCGTCAGCAGCCTGATAATAGTTCTTGCGATCCTTCCCGATTCGATAGACACGCCCCTCCTCGTTGTCGTTAAGCTCAGCAAGTTTTGCATTGAACTTCGCTTGCATGGCCTGTTCTGCATCGTACTGCGAGTCAAAGGTTTCCTCGTACACTTCCTCATAGACATTCCAAGTCTTATACACATCAATGTAATGTGCGTAGGAAAAGGCCGTCGTTCGACCTGACTTCGATTTATAGATACGCGAGGATGACATATAGTTATAAAAGTCATAGTGATACTTCGAATCACTGCTATTGAGTTCCTGGCACCGTGCACGGCTCCATCCTGCATAGCTCTCAGAGTTTCGCAGGGAGTTCTCGTAGTCGGCAGCAGTGTACTGATAGGTGGCATCTGACGTACCAACACGATACCACTCACCACCATACATGATGCTCTCACTGTCTGTAGGTGGAGCATAACTGCACACCTGCTCACTACCTGAATCACGCCAGTAGATATACCATCGCTGGGTATAATAGCGACCCTGCATCTCCTGAAGGTAGTCGCTGATATAAGAAGTTATGTTATAGCCGTCAAGCGTAAAGAGGTTGGCCACACCAGTACTGTCCGTCGAGAGAATCTGCTGCATCACCAGATCCTTGATGTTCGAAGGATCAGAAAGCGTCTCATACATATCCTTGAAGTCATGATAAAGCTGGAGTATTTCGCCGGGCCTTGAATGAAAGACACCCCCTACCCTGCTGGCATTCGTCCAGACACTATCAAGCACGGCTCCACCACCAGAGACAATTGCCCCACCAGCTGTCATGAGTCCTTCCAAGTCCTCTTCCAGATCTTCCTTCGTCAAACCATCACCGAAGTCAGCCAGATGATCCCACAAGGCAGTCCAGTCCACCTCACCAAGTTTGGTAAGGTCGAACAGTCCTTTCAGATTATCGTTGATGGCCAGGAAAGCGACGTCCTGAAACGACACTTTCCCGTTGGCCACCACTGTCTCGAAGGTCATACAAAGCTGTTTCACCTGCTCACAGGTGCGAAACAAATATGGTCCCCAATAGATGGCCTTCTCTGGGTTCCTGACAGCAAGTGCTGCCACATCCAGAATCTTTGGCATTATCTGAGCACTGACCATCGTATAGATACGCTTATAATAGAAGTTCTCCTCGGCATCACCGAAGAGTCCAGCATTCTGAAGAGCCTTCCTGTCGAGCCACTTCGATGCAAAGATACCTGCTGTAGAAACCTCCGCATTGGTATAATGGTCGAGAATCTTCTGCACGTCCTCGTCATTCATCATCTCCGTAGCTGTCTCTGCAGCATAAGCAGCAGTCATAGCAGCCGTAGTCTTCAGGTCGATATTAACACTGTACCATCCCCCTGCAAAGAGGGGGACGGTCAGCATCTGGAAGAATATAATGAAAAATGAAACCTTACGCATGTATCATCTGTTTTTTAGGTGGCAGGTTCAAAACCTTACCCTGTTTATTTACAAGTTGTGCAAACTCCAGCGACTTACCGATACCACTGCGTTCCCAATCGCGCACAAAGGCCTCGATAGCCTGCTGATGGTTACAATTCAGCTCTCGCCGATAGAGTTTCAAAGCTTCTTTCTCAGCCTTCTCCGTCGTATAGCTCATATAGCATTCTCGCGGTTCCTCGATGCCAAAGACATCACCCTCAGTGCCTCGTTTGATAAAAACCTCCTTGAACGGCGAACGGCCTACCTTGTTGTCAAGGCGGTTAATCGTAAAGATCTTCTTGCAGTCGATATCCGTCAGGGCCAGTGTGGCCTTGATGTCATCGAACTTATCCTTGAACTTGCTCTGGTCGAGCAGCATGAACACGTCGGAGTTGTTGATGATGGCCTCCTTGACGATAGGAGAAGAGGTGATATCCTGAATCTCCTGTGTCACCACACCCACCATTGCCCAATGCTTTCGGGCCGTCTTATACAGGTACTTGATGTACTCTGCCATGACTGGGGTGGCGATTGCCTTCCATGCTTCCTCAATGACCAGGCACTTGCGCACCTTGTTCTTGATACGCATTTTCTGGGTGAACACATCCATGATGATGAGCACGATGATGGGGAACAGCACGGGGTCATCCTTCACCTTGTCTATCTCAAAGACGATAAACTGTTCATCGAACAGTGAACCGTCCATGTCATTGTTCAGGGTATATTCCAGTGCACCGCCACGATAGAACGGCTTCAGGATGGCCGCGAAGTCATTGATCGGGAACTGAATGCTATCCTCGTGGATAATCTGGGGAATACGCTGACGGGCAAACTCGTAATAGCTGTTGAACGACAGTTCCCGGACCCGTAAGCTCTTACGCTGCTGCTCACGCTTGGCAATCTCGCGCTCGATCTTTTCCAAGAACTTGCCCTCGACAATCTCAGGAGTCAGTCGCTGCAACTGGTTCCGGGCAGCATTCTTCTCTCCCTCCGTACTGGCTGCGTCATCAACCACGGCCTGCAACTTCTCAGAGAGACGGCTGTTACGCTCATACTTCGCACGCTCTTCTTCCGTTACGTCGTAGGAGCCAGTGCCGTTGCGCGCCTGCAGCTCTTCCTCGTATTTCTCATACTCGCCATTGCTCTTGGCTGCAATCACCAGCGTCTGATGGAGTTCTTTCTTCTCTTCCTCGGAGAAACCCTCGAAGGGAGTAAAATACTCACGATAATACTCGATGATGGTTCGCTCAATGATATACTGCTCAATCTTCGTGGGCTGTTGACTGCCCTTGAAGATGAGAAATATCAGCGACATCAGGAAGTTCTTCTTCTCACCGAAGTTCTGGAGATACTCCGTCTCAGTCACCTTGAAGGGATTCATGGAGATGGGCTTTTCCTTGCTATAAGAGATATATGTTCCACCGAAATAGCTGCACAGTCCCTCATAACTGTCACCTGTATCGACAATCACCACATCGGTATTCTGCTCGTAATACTGACGCACGACTGTGTTCATGAAGAACGACTTACCGCTACCAGACGGGCCAAGAACAAAGAAGTTCGAGTTGTTGGTGTACTTGATCTTTCCTTCCTTACCTGTGGTGTCGATAGGCATCGGCACACCCTGACGGTCAGTATAGTAACACTTCACGGGCGTATCGTCACCATGCGTCTGACGCTCCTTGTACATCAGGCACAAGGCAGCATCCGAAAGTGTCAGGAAACGGTCGTAGTCCTGACTGAGGCGATAGACATTGCCAGGGAACGAGGCCACAAAGAGTTCAAGCTGGTTGTAGGCACGTTTCGAGATATGGATGCCCTGACGGCTGAAGATATTCTCCAGATGGTTGGTCACCTTCTGCATATCTTTCTGGGCATCCATCGCCACAATGAGATTATAGTGGGCATAGACGAGCTGTTTTCCCTCTCGTGCTATCACCTCCTGCACCTGCTTGATGTCCTCGACGGCCATCTGGTTTGATGGATTGGGAATGCTCGCATGACGGTTCTTCTTCTTGTCGAGCAATGCCAGCTCACGCTTCTGATTGGGCAGGAAGATGACCTGGTTATAGACAACCGTGTCCACATCGGGGATATGGTCTATCTCGCTCATCAGGTCAACGGGCATCACGGCATTGTTCACTGTCATATCGACGTAAGGACGCAGCACACCGGGCAGTCCGACGGAATCGACATCCAGCAGACTGTAGACCTTGCACTGGCGAGTGCCCATATGAATGGCTTCGCTGTCCACCTTGAAGTTGGTCATCGAGAAATGGGCATCGCGGAAGTTCAGGGCAAAGAAGCGGTCGGCATACTCGCGGGCCTGCTGCACGTTCAAGAACTCGGCACTCTTGATGCCGCCATCGTGCAGCTGGTCGGCCACCTTGCGGATCTTGACCAGGAAGTCGCGCCACTTGCTATTGTCATAGCTCAGCAACGCACTTTTCTTGCTTTCCTGCGTGATGACCAGATACGTGCATCCCTCAATATAGGGACGGCCATTGAAGAAGCGGAAATAGGCATTGGAGAGGAACTTGCCGCTGTCGCTGACTTGCAGGGCGCGACCGTCGAAGCTCTTCCTCACAAACACGTCCTGCTTATGTAGCGCATAGCCCTCGCCAAGTGTCTGGACTACCGCCGTCATCAGGTTCGTGAAGTCATAGTAACAGTCTGTGTCGGCACTGTACTTCTGTACGGGGTTCTCCATCTTCAGGATGGCCGAATACTCGCCCGTCTTGGTGTACAGAACCCCTACCCCATCCACATCTTCTATCGAGAAATAAATGTCCTTGAACGTATTGGCACGCTTGCCGCCGGTGCCAAAGGCATAGACGCTGACGGCCATTCCGGCAAGGAACAAAATAAAACCTAAGATTACTATTAATGTCATTCTGTTATTCTCTGTTTATATTCCTCCTTTCACTCCGTGTCCGCCTATGTCTGAGAGATACTAAAACTCCCTCGTCCGACGCAACACGAACACACCTTTCTCCTCATTCTTGGAGTGCAGACCCTTCCGTTGTTTCAGGAATGTCATCACACCGCCAAAGGCGAGGACAGCCGTACACAAGATCAGGGCAGCGACGAAGCCGATGGCCACATAGCCGACGATGAACGCGACGATGGCACCGCCAGCCGTTCCCGCAGCCCAGTAGATGTAGCGTCCCTGAAAACCCAAGAATTCAAGAGGCCGCTGAAGCCCCTTGAAAACTTGGTAATCGAGATGTTCTGCACCAGTCATCATTCACCACCGATGCCGAAGAACAGAGGCAGAGCCTGGGCTGCTGCAATCAGGAAGATGCAAGCACCCACGAGCATCATGATGCTCTTCTTGACATCCTGCTCCTCGTTGTTCATCTTGATGTACACACTGATAGCACCCACTACGGCTACGACACCAGCGATGGCATAGCACAGCTTCACGGCCACAGGCACGTACTTCGCAATCTCCGTGGTCACGGTTCCAAGAGCCGTAGTACCGGCGGAATAATCGCCAGCAGAGTTCTGAGCGAACGTTACACTTACCATGCAGAGCATTGCCAGCACCATTCCAAAACGGGGTGACTTCACTGCTTTCTCACACATGCCGACGGCTCCATTCAGGATGCCAGAAACGGCCTTACTAAACTTACTTTTCTTCATTTTTGTGTTGGTTGATTAATTTAGTTTTTATAATAAAAAATGTATTGTCTAATCGAATGGGGAGAATCCCGACGAGCCGAAGTGATAGCCGAAGAACGCCGGCAGCACAATCGTTGCGCCTATCAGGAACATCACGGCTCCAAGCATCATCAGCACGGCCTTGGTGAAACCGCCCTCGCCTGCCTGCAACTTGATATAGATGACTGTTGCATTGTAGATGGCCAGCAGAGCTGCAACGGCATAGAGTAAGCCTACGACATAGCCCATCGTCAGCACCACCTCGTCAGTCATCTCGGCGAGTGCCTGAGCCGTCAGCGAGTAATTCGTACCGCCATTGCTGATTGTCACTAAGAACAACTTCGTCATGCCCATCGTCTCACTTTCTGTTGTTTGCCTTCATAGTTCGGTACATCTGCATCGGCTTGTCCATCGGCTGACTGGAGGCAATATGATACTCCCTGCTGTCAAACTCTTCTTGGTACTTCGGACGAGCCACTATCATCTTCTCCTGGACTGATTCCTTCAGCTCCTCGAACTGATGCACACTGGCCTCACTCTCCTGGTTCAATAGATCCTCGTCATCAGGATTATCCTCTACCGATTGCTCTTCCTGGGCCACATCGTCATCATCACCCTGCTGCATCTGCTGACTTTGAGCAGCATTATCAGAACTGTCAGAATTGTCTAAGTCGCCCTGAGTGTCATCATCGCCATTCCTAACGACAAAGCCCTCCGCTGTTTCATCGATGACAGTCGACTTCTCCTCTCCAGCATCGGCGGTGTTGAACTCCTCGACGTCCTCTTTCTTCTTATCTTTCTTTCCGTGTAGATCAAAGGCTATCGTCACACCCATGTAGAGGATGTAAAGGCCTGTCACTACCATTGCATAAATTGTAAATGCTCCCATGTCTGTTTAGTTTTACGGCTGCAAAATAACAGCTTTCCGAGGACATAGGATGCCTGAGAAAATTTCCTATCATGACTTAACACTTCATGATAGAAAACTTCACCAAAAGGCACAAAAAAAGCGATACAACCGCCTGTCACAGGTAGTTGTATCGCCCCTTGTCTTACAGATTGCTAAGACTGCGGTTATCCTTTTTTTATTAATCTTTTAAACCGTATGAAAACTAATATCTACTATTTATATTATATATATGTCTTCACTTCACCAATCCCTTACATAGCAGCTCAGAGAAGGTTTTCATCTCGTATGCCAATCGATAGATTCGCTTGCTAGGTCTGCTATGCTTTAGGAAGTCCAGAAAATGGTCGAAGATCTTCGGGTCTTCGTAATACTCCCACAACAAGTCGTAACGGAACCAGGTTCGCGTATTCTCCGGCTTGGGGAGATTGAGGAACCGCAGCACGAACACTGTCAGGATGATGCTTTCGCTGGTATTGTAATAGATGCTCTGACCTGTTTCACGGTCAATCCAGTCAAACAGCATGTGGGCCGTGTTATCTGTGCGGTTAATAGTTATCTGAAAACAATCAATCTTATACCAACGCCGCAATGCCTTTGAGAGATCCACCAACTGTTCAACAGTGATTGTTGACGGCACCTTGAAAACACCCTCGCGCACAGACTGCAACTTCTTGGTTGGTAGATACGTTGTCTTTTCCTGCACCACCGCTTGAATGGTCTTGATGCGTTCGCTATAGCTCTCACCCTGCCAGTACTCAGGAGTACGGTCAAGGTCGCAATCACGTCTGGTAAAGTTGATAACGCCCTTATACATATATGTGGTCGTTTTTGTGTCGGTTCACAACCTCATTTGCCAATGCCAGAAGATTGTCGTAGCCTTCATAGAGGTAGTCACAGTTAATAGACTTCTTGAACCTACGCATGACAGTCGTCGCAAGTACCTTCCCCGTCTGTGAGGTCGGAAAACAGCAGCTGACATGCTCATAATACTCGATATCAAGCAAAAGATCCATCAGGTTCCTGTAGTCATTCAGTACAATACAATCACAACGTTCAGGCAGTCCCCTACCCTGTTCCTTTAGCAGCAGTGTCTTATAAGCCAAATAGTCGAACAAGTCGACAAACAGGCAACACCGTTTACAACGGATAGCTTTCTTGAAGGGGATGCAGACTGTGCCTGGTTCATCAATGGTGATGGGTAGCGTCATCGGAAGGTCACTACTGAAGAACTCCATACCGCCATGCTTGTTTTTGATGCCTACACCATGGCAGATGCGGTTGTGGCACAACAGTTCCACATGCTTCATCTGCGTTTTTGGCACAACATCCTGTGGAAATCCAACAGACTCCAGCATTTCCAAGCAGTTTTCATCCAAAGGGGTGACGAAACGGATGCTGGCATCGCCGATATGAAAAAAACGCTGGTTCAATCCGTCACTCATCGACACTCGCTGATAGAGAACCGAACATACATCCTGCCTCGTGAACTATGAATGCTCACAATATCATCGCGCTGCTGCAACTGCAGACCCTTGCGCTTTTCCAATACACCAGAGTCCAGAACAAGCTGTCCGATGGCACGGAGGTTGCCTGCTGCTGTCTCTGTAGATGTGGTCTCTTCGTAAAGTTCGGTGGGAATCTTTATCAGGAATCGCATCAACCATTTGGGACGCTTCCTGACATGCTCTGTCTTAATTACCTTATATACCTGCATAATACCAAATGTTTAAAATTCGGTTGCAAAGGTACTCGGATAATTCTTTTATTTAGAAATTTAACATTTCAAATTTTCGCAAATTGACAAAGTTTTATATTTAAAAGAAACATTAAGGAACAGATAATCTCGTTTGTTCCGATGCATTGCTCCGACAAGAAATCAGTCCTTAATCTCCTCGTAAGTATCCATTGTTTCATTCAAGAAGTTGTCCATCGCCTTATAGACGTAAGCCTTGATGTCCTTGATTTCACCCTTCTTATCATCATGTACCATCATGTAAATGGTGGAAACTTTGGTAATCATCTCCTGAATGTTCTGCTCGTTGATGCGCTTCATCAAGCTCTCAATCTCACGCTGGGTGAAACCGAAGTGCTTCATGATCATATTCTGAAGTTGTTCATACTGACGGTCAAAGACTGCCTGATCTTCATTGTTCACCAACTTTGGAGACTTGTAAATACGGAACTCAATCTGGTCGGGTTCACCGGCCTTCTTGTAGCCCGTGTATTTCTTCTCATAAGTGAAGTAACAGTCGCAATAACCGGCACGAGCCAGCTCTTCCAATTCCTTCTGGGCGGGGTCAAGCACACGGGCGGCGAGCTTGCGGAACTCACGATACTTGTCCTCCAACTGGAGCCATTTGCGGAGTTCCTGAGAGGACATCACACTGCGCCCTACTCGCGTCCAGGCCGTGATGTACATATAGATACGCTGTGTATACTTGTTGTTACTGCTGGTCACGACTTCCTTACCCAGACGATGCCAACCAAGTTCGAACGTCACCAACTTCTCGGCCACCTCCTTGTCAATATGCACCACGACGTAGGTCTTGTACTTCTCTTCAGGGATGAAGACATCGCACAGGCTGGTGACCTTACGATAGCGCTTGCCCTCCTTCGACTTGAAGGGAATCTCGACGGGAATAGCGGGCAGCATCTTCAGGGAACTGCGGAGTTCATTGTAGTGGTTGCGGTCGATGCCGAAACTGCGAAAATCGAGATTGAACGACAGGCCACCTTTCTCGTTGGCAATCTCACCGCGCTGGACGGTGGATAAACTCGACACACCATTACCGGCATTCAGCATCTGGCGGAGGATATTCTGCAGACACTCCAGAATGGACATGAGTACCTTGTTCTGCACCGACGTATAGTTGTGGCGCATCAGGGTGAGCGTCAGCGGAGCCAACAGCCAGGTCTCTTCCTCGATAGGGATGAGTCCTTCGGGCAGCTTCACTTTCGTGCTCTTGCGACCAGGTTTCTTCTTGGGCTTCGTCTGCTTGGCAGATGCTCCTTCGTTTGTTGTTGACTTAGCTGTAGCCATTTTTAATGATAATTTGATATCGAACGTTCAATTTCGGTTGTAAAAGTACGCTTTTTCTGCGTAACAACCAAATTTTAACACGACTATTTTAATACCGCCACAAAAAGGGAACATGGATTTAAGAATGTTCCTATTTTGTTCCGATTATGTCTTAACTAACTGACTGATAGTCAGATATTATCATTTTTAGGTGCACGATTTTGTTCCGCTTTGAAAATGTTCCTTTTTTGTTCCGCAAAATGCCCAAAACTCTACTGCATACGCGGTCTGACGAGGGGTCGAAGTGCACGATTTTGTTCCGCTTTAATGCTTGAATAATAAAAAATGTTAATCAAGACGTCGAAAACCCTATCTATGCTCAAAAACAGGGTATCAGGTGCACGATTTTGTTCCGCTCCAGAGTGTTCCTTTCTTGTTCCGCTCAACAGCTCGATACCATCTTTTTCCTTACATTGAGGTGCATGATTTTGTTCCGCTTGATGGCTTTATCGCCACAAAAAGGGAACTTGCACGATTCTGTTCCGCTTTAATGCGCTCTTATAGTTTACTTTCAGTAAACAGAAATCTTCAATTTTTCGACTCGCCAAAATGTTCCTTTTTTGTTCCGCTAAATCGCTGAATCGGCCATTTATAGAGGCTTTCGCCTACATCAAAGTGCATTAATTTGTTCCGCTTTGTGTTTTCGACTTCAGCTAAATCGCCACTAATTCGTGGCTTTTTCATCAGATTGTTCCTATTTTGTTCCGTTTTTCAGCTCGATAGCCTCTGTCTACTGGGCTTCCATCCGCATTAGGTGCACAGATTTGTTCCGCTTAATAGCGTATATATATTCATTACCTTCCCTTTTCTTTTCCCTACCGTTGAAAAGTCTTGTTTAAGATAGTTTTCTTTCTTATTAAAATCAAGTATTAGAACTATAGGGATTGCGAAATGCCTTTATTTACTAGGCTTTTCAACGATTTGCCGCCACAATTTGGTAACATTTCCGCCACAACTTAGGAACTTCATCGCCACAATTTCGTAACCCTACCGCCACAAAAAAGGAGCGTCTTCGCCACAATTTCGTAACATTTATCTTTACCCGCCACAAATAGGGAACTTTTGCGCCACAAATAGGGAACTTTTTAACTCAAAATTTCTAAATCTTGACAAATTTAGTCGATTTTCAACTAATTATGAAGAGTGTTGCAACCACTCCCCTACCCTATATGCTTCAAAAACGCTGTTATTTTGGAATCTTTGAAAACCCTGTCTATGTAGTTATTTCAAGCCATCACCGCCACAAAAAAGGTACTTTCCTCACATTTGAGAAAAGCACCTTTGGAACAAAAAGGGAACTTTTTCCACTTTTTTGACTAAAATGGCATATCTTTGTCCTTCGTACCCTTGTTTATCTCTTTTGCCAGGGCCATGTAATCCTCAGCACCGTTGCACTTGGGATTGTAGTCAAAGATGCTCATGCCACAGGCTGCAGCCTTGTTCAGTTCCTCACACTGGCGGATAGCCGTGTGGTACAGGTTCTCTGGGGCCTGTGTGAGCAGCAGTTCCTTGATCTGCTTGCTGACACCCCACTTCGTCTGTTTGGTGAGCAGATAGTGGCCACGAACCTCTTTGTTATTCGCGCGTATAATCTGCGTGAGCTTCTTTGCTCCAGGAATCGAGAACTTGTCTGCAATGGGGATAATCAGCTCGTCAGCGGCCACGATAACGTTGACCAGCATGGCGCCGGAACCAGGAGCAGAGTCGATGATAACGTAGTCATACTCGCCCTTCACTTTTTCAAGCCATTCTGACATGTATTTCGTAGCACCGGCATCCTCCTCGATCGAGAGTTCGATGTTGTGTGAATCAGCATCCAAAGCCGTTGATCCTGGAATCAGGAACAGCTTCTTGGAAACCTGCTGTGGATTCACTTCTATATCATCGTTGTTCAAGTAGTCTGAGAGCGTAGGAACAGTTACTTCCTCAACGCTCTGCATGGTCAGGTTACACTGTCCGTCAGCATCTACCAAAAGTACGGTTTTACCCATCTTAGCGAGGGCGGCACCGAGGTTTGCCGCAGTCATGGTCTTCCCTACCCCACCCTTGTGGTTGACGACGGTTATAATCCTTGTTTTCTTTGTTGTTGCCATAGTCATAATCATTTAAACCAGTTCTGGATACGCATTCATCACTGCGTAGCCAATAAGCTCCTTGATAGTTCTCTTCTCCTCCTTTGCTTTCTTACGCAGCGCTTTGACCAAAGTTTCAGGCAGTTGTAGATTGACAGATACCTCGTCAATACCCTTGATGAGTTCTTTACGGGGACGGCCTTGCTTGGGATGTTCAAACTCAATGCCTTTGGCACCACCCTGTTTGATAATCTGCTGTGCTACCTGCTTGATAAGATCCTCAGAAGCCATCACATCTTCCAAAGTAAGCGGTTTACGAGCTTCTGGAGCTGCTTCAGGGCTAGACTGAGCTTCCACAGGAGCATTTTCCTGCGGTTTTTCAGGCGTTTCAGTGACTTCTGGAGCTATAGGTGTCGCTTCAGTTGTAGAATTGGCTGCTGGAGCCTCACTCTGAGCTTGCACGATGTTATCGAGCTTCTCTACTGTCGTTCCATTCAGGAACCCCGTGTTACCTTTCTTCTTGATAGCCATACTTCGTTGCGTTTAAATGTGTCGCAAAGATAAAGAATAATCTTTAATAAAGAGCAATCCTTTTATCTTTATTATACAATCAAATATCATCTTTAATAATTATTAACCATATTATTTAATAATTACGAAATAAAACCTTTAATAAAGAAAATACTTTGTCTTTAATATAGACCTATATTTCTCTTTAATAAATATCTGAGTTTTATCTTTATTAAATACTTAAGCTCGTCTTTAATCAATATGAAGAGTTTATGCAGATTAAATGTCGGATATGTCTGAAAATAAAGACTTTTAGTATTTTATCTTTAATAAATATAAAGTATGTCAGAATCGATGTGGCGTATGGTGTTGGCTCAGTTATTCTTTAATAAATATAAAATAAATCTTTATTATTATCTCATATTAATCTTTAAGAAAGATAAATTATAAACTTTAATAAATATAATGTATAGACTTTAATAAATTAAATAGATTGTCTTTAATATTCACAATCTATAGCTCTTTAATAAAGACTATAGTTTATCCTTTATTATATAATAAGGTATCATCTTTAATATATAATAAGTACGTACGGGTTTCTGTCGGATGATTTTAGTGCTGTTATGGTTTAGTGTCTTCAGCCAATCAAGTTCTGTGAATGACGCGTTTTTCATGCCGAGTTCGGTAGCCGTTGTTCTTCAATCTGTCATTCCACACTAAAATTTCTCTGTTATTTTTCTAGAATGCATATTTTGCTGGACATAAAATTGCAGCCATCTCTTTGTCTATGGGTATGATCTTTCTAATCGTGTAGGCAAGTTGACATGCATGAAGAACAACGATGTCAATACAGTGATAGGGTAGGGGAGAGAATTATTTCTTTATTATTTATTAAATATATACTTTATTAAATACAAAGTATATTATATATTAAATATAAAACATTACTCTTTAATATATATAAAATAAATTCTTTATTAAATATATATTACTTAAATATTTGAAATATAGCAATATATAACATCATCAATTTATAAATCTATTTTTTAAAAGAATTGCTTTGAATATATTATTCGGTCTTAATTTTGAATTATATCTTTAATAAAGAAAAAACATATACTTTAATAAAGAATAAATAATACATGAGATTCGAAATACATGAATTATGAACTACTACATATTACTTTTTGATTATAAAATAGGGTAGGGTAGGGGAGTTCAAATAGACCATTAACACCCCATTCCTATTACAAATAACCTTAAAATTTTGGCGATATTTTCAATCAATTGAATTTTTCTTCGTAAATTTGCAAGTTATAAAGGGTTATAGAGATGCCTACGAAGCGAGAATCGAAGAAAGAGCAGGTTAGGGGAGAGTCACTAATCGTCCCTATGACTGTTATTATGATGCGCCAGGGTTATGACTACTGGCAGAACAAAGTATTGCTCGCTATCATTGATAAATTACAGCTTTATATTCGTGAAGGGCTTCAGATAGATTTGTTTGGAATTCAGGAGGACATTATTCTGTCTATCCGCTATAAGGATTTAGGTATTCGTAGAGCCGATTATTCTAAGTTCCGTTCCCGCTTATCTACGCTTTCTCTCATTCCTGTTATTATTCCAAGCACGCTCAATAATGAGTCTTATCATCGTTATCATCGCCTTGGTACTGTGTTCTTCGAAGAGGGAGATAGTAAGGACTTCATGATCCAGTTGGATAAAGATGTGGTACATCATATCATATCAAAGGAGTATGGATATTGTGAATTGAGTAAAGATGCTTTCCTGGCGTGTAAGTCACGATACAGCCAGCAGATCTATCTTATGCTTGCCAGTTGGCGAAATGAAGTTGAACATAGGATTCCATTAAAGGAATTAGAGGCACAGATGAATCAAGATTGTAATAGCCTGGAGTTGAGTCGTACATCTTCAAAGAAAGCTCAGCCAGCACCCACGATTCAAAACATTCTCAATGATGTCAAATCTGAACTCGACGCACTGAAAGCAGAAAATAAAAGTGACCTTTCCTTCACCTATGAAGAGGGTGGGGGAGAGGTCACCTTCAAGATACTGGTTTGAAGCCTTATTGCCTAATTGTGTAGGTGCATCGTAACACCTTCCATGTTGCTTTCGTAGCTATCGATGATACAGTTCTCGCGCGTACTACGAACTCCCTTTCTTAGACCGGCTTTCTGCATATCTTTCAAGTTCATGAAATTTGATTTTCTCGGACCAGAAATACGTGTAAGTGACGGACAACCACTAAACACGTTATACCCTATATTCTTCAATGTCTTTGGGAAGACGACGGTTATCAGATTATCGTTATGCCCCAACGCACTATCATCGACATTTACAACTCCTTCAGGAACGATAAAAACCTCCAGCCGGCAGTCGTAAAAACATTCTGCTGGAATGCGGTCGATATTTTGTGACAGCTTCACTTTCTTCACCCCAGAGCAATGGAAAGCGCCGTCACCCATAACGGTAACAGAATCTGGTATAGATACAGATTTCAGATGTGCGCGATGACTCATAGCACCATTGGCGATAGCCTTTACACCTTCAAGAATCTCAAGTTCTTCTGGATAGTCTTCTGTCACTGCTCCATAGAATATGACGTTATCCTTGCTGTAGAGAATACCTTTAACCACTTTGAAGTATGGTGATAGACATTCGAACTTGTCAAGCAGCAATTGATTGGTGGCGATAGGATTCACAGGCGCGATATGTCGCACGTTCCTTGGGATGGTGAGTGTCGTCAGCCTTGTGTTGCCAAAGGCATTACATCCAATGGCCAGTAATGAATCGGGTAACTTGATGCTCTCCAGCCCGCTAAAGCAAAACGCTCCGTCGCAGATGACCTCGACGCCCTCTGGAACCTCGTAGTGTTTCAGTTGACGGACAGTATCGAGCAGCCGTTTTCCATCAGGGCTATACATAACACCATAATCATCAATAATGGCGTGAAGCTTTTCATCATCGCTTGCATAAGTACAGATGCACTTATGGTTCATATAGGTTCTGGCACTAAAATTGATGCTAGTGCCAGTCTCGTTATATCTATTCATCATTCAATCTTTTTACCTATCTGTTAGCTATCTTGTTCTTTCATTAGGACATCGTTCCAGTCCTTATATCCGTCAGGTGCTTTCCATTCCTCCACCTTATTTTTATAGAGTCCTGTCATGGCCCGGAAGGTGTCGATGTCCAAGAGGGCTGCTGCGATTTGCATATTACGCTCGCCGAACTTGAAGTTCACTATGCCGTTCTTCACTTCGCATTTCAAATCGTCCATCTTCCATTGCCCTTCGAGCAATGCTATCATCCGGCATCCATACAAATGTCCCTGCAGATCATTGTCAAAGCAGTCGATGGCTGTAGCCCTGGCGAAATAATCCATTGTTCCCTTCACTTGCAGGTCAGAGAAACTGCCGCCTGTCGATGCAAATACGCATTGCTCCAGATACAGCTCTTCCTGTTTCTGCTGATAGAAGGCCATCGCATCGAGCGCACTCTCGAAGAAGAACACCTTTCTCACTCTGCTGGGTCTGCCACCAGAGAAGTCTGCAAGCCATAATCCGCTCCGGCTATTCGTTCCCTCGGCCTTTCCTTTGAAGCTGCCGAATCCTCTCAGTTCGTAACCAGCAATACAGTTACTTCTGGGCACTCTGTAGGGGAATCCGATATTAGTAGGGTAGGGGGCACCGTCTGGCATCTGGCCTTTGTTCTTCACCAGTTCGATAAACTCAGCGAAGTCCTCGACCGTCTCATGTGTGAGTCCTCGGCCAGTGAAGAATCCCATCAAATCGTCGATATGCTCTGTCCCTGACTGTCGCTCCCATTGTGCCAGATCAAACTCCTTTGCCTCACGAATACCGTTGTCATCGAGCCACTGATCCAATTCGCAGTCTTCAAACAAATCTTGCTCAGAGGTATCTGCAGATGCCTTCTCCTTCTTTCTTTGTTCTTTCTCCTCCTCAATGTTCATCAACTTCGCCAAGACCTTCGTCACTGTGTCCGTCTCATTGCGTCCTACCACGCCAAACTGGTTTAGGTTCTCCTTGATGAACGTAATCAGGTCTCCTTTCCCGCCGTCGCGCCTCCAGTACCCCTGATCCTCTGATTTCTTGGGGTTGGTGATGATCACGCGGTCTATCTCCTTACCGTGTTCATCGCGCAGCACGAAGTTTGGACTGATTTTTCCCTTCGACTTGTCGAACTTGTAGCCCCAGTCCCTTAGTATGCTGATGATACTTACTTTCTTCTTTGCTTCCTTATAATCAATCATACTATTCCTCTTTTCGCTTTTCACTGACACTGAATCCACCTTCCGACAGCAGGTCAATACCTATTGTATATTCTTTATTACTGCTTTTCACTGTAACCTGTTTTCCTTCACGTATCTGGTCACGTAATTCACGGTCTATCTTCACTCCAAAAATGTCTTCAGGAATGTTCTGCCCAATACGATCTGCTTTCTCATACAGCAGGCAGTTGGTCTCTCTATCTAATTGCACGAAATACCTGTTCCTGCTGCCACCGATGTTCAGCTCTGTGTAGATTACACCTTGCTCCTGTATCTTTTCCAGGTCATTTTTCGACAGCTTTAGTTCATCCGATTTCACTTCATCGTTGCGGTAGTAAACCTTCATTTCTACGCTGCCGTCAGGGTTCTTCTGCATCCTCAGTCGGCCAACTCTTTCTATAGTTTTGCCTTCACCGTTTTCTGCTTTTAGCGTCACGTCGATGCTTTTCCCTTGTGTCAGTCGGCTAATTTCTTCCCATGTAAGATGCCAAAATTCGCAGGCTGAGATTCCAAACTTCTCAAACTGCGGATTAATATCATTGGTGACCAAGTGAGATTTACTCATTTTATTCTATTAAAAGAAATTTTCTCCGAATTTTTGTGCAAAGTTAAAAGAAAAGTTTCATCTTTCAGTAACAAATCTCGCAAAATTATCATTTCTTAACAATTTTAGACCATCAAAAGTCTGATAGGAATATGCCATACTCTTTTCAGAAAAACCTTTCATATTTCGATTGATAAGGAAATTGAATGTAGGAAAAAAATAGTAATTTTGCAATTTTTTAATATTTTGTCTGCGTAATTAGACAAAAAATGTCTAACTTTGCAGACGAAATATTCAAATAGCAATGGATAAGGTTAGAAGCATATCAGACTGGATAGGTGAGAAGCCGTTGCGTGGGAAGTATACTTTCACGCATAAGGAAGTTCTCGCTGCTTTCCCTGAGATGGCTATCGGAACATTGTCCAGGGCTTTGACCAGAGAGGTGAGCAAAGGTAGAATCATGTCACCACTTCGAGGCTTTTACGTTATCGTGCCTGATGAATATGTTCTGCGTGGTACTGTGCCACAGTCTTTTTATTTGGATGATATGATGCGCCACCTTGGTCGCAAATACTATGTGGCTCTTTTAAGTGCAGCAAGTTATCACGGTGCTTCACATCAGGTGCCGCTTAGTTTTAGTGTCATGATAGAACCTCCTACTATGCGTGACAAGAAGGAGGAAAAGTACCGTACCCTGTTTTTCTGTAAGAGTCATATTCCAGAAAGATATGTGGAGAAACGCCAGACAAGGACAGGGTACATCAATATCTCTTCTCCTGAACTCACAGCTGTTGATTTATTAACTTATCAAGCTAAGACTGGTAGTGTTACCCGAGCAGCGACGGTATTGGCAGAATTGGTAGAGAAGATCGATTTCTCAAAAATGGATTCATCATTTTTGGATATAGCACCTATCAGCAGTATGCAGCGCTTGGGTTATATTCTGGATGAAGTCTTAGATGAGAAAGAAGCTGCTGCAGCAATATATGAATTGCTGAAGGAGGGTGGGGCGCATCTTCAGTTTGTACCTTTGAAGGCAGGCAAGGATGCACTCGATTACGAGAGAAATAGTAAATGGAAGATTATAGTTAACGAAACAATTGAAATAGACGAATTATGATACCTATATCATATATTACAGAATGGAGCGAGAAGGCTCCTTGGGTTGAGAACAAGTTTGTAGAACAAGACTTGATTATTTGCCGTGCGCTGGTTGCCATATATAGCGATAAGTTCTTGGCAGAGCATCTGGCGTTCAGAGGGGGAACTGCATTGGGTAAACTGTATCTCACGCCGCAGCCCAGATACTCTGAGGACATAGACCTTGTTCAAGTGTCAGCAGAGCCTATTAAAGAAACGATAGACCATCTGAGGGATGTGTTATCGTTCCTTGGTGCTCCTGTTGTTAAGCAGAAGAAACATAATAATACGCTGCTTTTCAAAGTACAGCCCACCGATCCTGATGCAGGTGAGATTCATCTGAAAGTAGAGATCAACTGCAAGGAACATTTCAGCGTATTCCCAATGGTGAAGATACCATTCGCTGTGGAGAACTCTTGGTTCAATGGCAGCTGCGAGGTGCTGACGTATGAGCTGGAGGAATTGACAGGTACAAAACTTCGCGCTTTGTATCAGCGAAGGAAAGGCCGTGACCTGTTTGACTTGTCGAAGATTCTGAGCTTATCAGCCGCCCTCGATAAGGATAAGGTGATGAAGAGCTACGAGCGTTATCTTGGATTCACAGCATCACATTTGCCTACTTACAAGGAGTTTGTTCTGAATATGTCGGAGAAGTTGCAGGACGAAGAGTTCCTGACAGATACAGATATCATTCTTGGCCCACAAGTGAAATATGACCCACAGGAGGCATACAAACTGGTTCATGATGAACTAATCGTCAGGTTGATAAAGGAATAAGTTAAGCAAGCAGTTATGAAGATAATTGATGAGTCATTATTGAGTAGGGTAGGGAAGGAGGCGCAGGAATCGCCACGACTGAGAAAAAATTACAATTTTCACCAGTCTTTGGATGACCGCTGCCACCGGTTTTTGAATGCATTGTTGCCAGGGACGGTTATACCTATACATCACCATCCGACTAAGGATGAATCTTTCATACTGCTGAAAGGTAAGGTGAGAGTGCTGACGTATGATGACGATGGGAATGTTCTGGAGGATGTCGTACTTAGTCAGGCTGATGGCCGTTATGGTGTTGATATTCCCAAGAACACCTGGCATACGATAGAAGTTATTGATAACGCAATACTGTTTGAGGTCAAAGAAGGCCCCTTCATTCCTCATGAGCAGGAGGGCATCCTGAACATGAAAGCAATCAAGGCCGAGCATGTCGGAATTGACGAGATAAAAGCTATCTTAGTCGGCATGGACGTCCCTCATGCTGAGCTGGTTCATGCGCTGTTTAAATTCGAGGTGGAATACGGAAGTCTCAAATGGAAGATTGAACCAGAGGATTTTGAGAAATACGAAGACTTGTGCTATGCCTTCTTTGGTAGGCAGAATGGCTTTTTTGGAAGGGATTTTGAGAGTGACGTATCTGTACTTCCAGAGTTGAATGATGAATGTGTTAAGGTCATCGATGCCATTCAAAAGGTAATAAAGGAAAAGAATGAACCTGAAAAATATCTCAACTACGTATTGAATAGGTTGAGAAATATTGCAAAGAGACCTGTCAAAACGTTCGCGATACATGAGGATTCGCCATATGGAATCATAACCGAGCGATTGGAGAAGGCTAAAAAGGCAAGAATGAACATCTCGGTGAAGAAATCCTTGTCACCAGTTCTGCATAGTATTATGCAGCAGATTCATGGTGGCCAATATGAAGAAGCTGCTGGAAATCTCTTTGCAGTTTTTAGTAGTCTGGATATTATTAAGGATGCACATCATTCTTGGTTTGAGAGATGGCATAATAACGAGACACCATCAGAGGCTCGATGCATGTTGGGTATTGCTGCAGAGATGTACTGCCATTTAAGGCAGCAAGAAAATCTGCCAGAGGAACTGGCTGAAGATATGGATGCTCGATTAGTTGCAATCAATGAATGGACAACATTCTACGATTGGTCGAATGATGATTACGCAGACATGCTACGTGGCTATGGAGAGCAATACGGCGATCATACCAACATCGACCAGTTCAAAGAACTCCAGTTCGTTTTTTAGTAGAATCAGAAGGGGAGACCAGATGCATATAATTGGCCATAGTGCTATACTTGTAGCATCTTTTGGCCAAACATCGACAGCATCATACATTCAAAGCCTATTTATCATAACAATAATTATGTGCAATTCCTAAGACGTCGATTTTCGGCTTTTCAACTTTTACCGAGAACCACAATTATGATAAATAGAGTGTAAGAAGAACACCTAAAAGAATAGCGTTTATTCCGCTAAACATCGTCACAATTATGGTGCTGTAGCGAAATAAACGCATTCATGTTACTCTGGCTCAGACTTACAGAAGTCTATAGTGTTGTTGATGATTTCCTCGCACTTTTGACTGTATTCCCCAGAAATCTTTCGGAGTTCCTCCAAAGCGAATCGACGACGATTGTCGAGAACTATATCCCGGACTTTGTCATTAGAGAAGCGATGACGTTCATCATTCAGGCTGTAGTCATCGCCTGGTTGGAGCAGATAATTAATATTGATCCTGTCACGGAAATAGCATAGTACATCAAGGAATACCGATGCATAGACCATACCGCCATTCTCGAATTTAGACAGAATCGCCTGATTCATATCTAAATCCTGTGCCAACTGTTTCTGCGTGATTCCCAACTCCTGCCGAATGAGCTTCAGCCGGGGACCTATTTCCGCTATTGTTACTTTACCATCCTTCATACCTTCTTTATATTAGGATAGCCCGTTGCACCATTCACAGGCTGGTTCTTAGTTAAAAAGCGTGGTGCCAATCCGTTCGCAACAAGGCTCGGCCAGAACCTCTGACGTCACAGAAAGGCCCACGCCGGAAGATTTATGTTCTGTAAAGGACATAATCATCCAGGGGCACATTCTATGTCAGTCAGTTTTCTTTGAAATTTGGCCGATTTCTGTTGCGACTTCAGAATGCGCTTTTGCTCCAGCTAATTGTTACACTTTCGTGAATTTTTCGCTTTTGCGAGTGCAAATATACAACAATAATTTCATTTAAACGAAAAATTTTGCTGATTTTTTATGGTTATCTGTGCAAATCCATTTGTTGCGCACTGTTTTAATCCACAAAAACGAGATGATTATGTGTATTGCACCTCTTTAATCATAGTCACAAGTTGGTGCTCCAGCTCTTGCATGAAGTCCTGCAGAGAATAACTACCTCGTTCTATCTGGCGCAGTTTGTGTTCCCATTGGCCAGTGAGTTCAGGACTCTTCAAAAGAGTCGAACGAATCTGTGCTATCAGATTTCGACCTGCTGGATTGGAAATCAGGTTGCGATGATCACGACGAACATAGTCACGCTTCACCAATGTTTCAATGATAGAGGCACGACTTGATGGGCGACCAATGCCGTTTTCCTTCATGGCTTCCTTCAATGTTTCGTCCTCGACGAACTTTCCGGCAGTTTCCATTGCCTGAAGAAGTGAGGCCTCAGTATAATGCTTGGGCGCAGTGGTCATCTTCTTCTCGATGGAAGGAGTGTGCTGACCAGACTCGCCAACCCTGAATGACGGGAGGGTTACCTTCTCATTGCTCTGACTGTCATCGTCTATAAGCTCCTTACCATAAACAGCACGCCAACCTTCGGAGAGGATGGTACGACCTGTGACCTTGAACGTAAGAGAACCAGCATTGGCCAAGACAGTTGTATTGGCATATTCGCAAGCTGGATAGAACGCCGCACAAAAGCGACGGACTACTAAGTCATAGACTTTATGCTCAAAGTCATTGAGAGTGCTAAGGTTTCGAGTGTCACCAGTCGGAATAATAGCATGATGATCTGTCACCTTGCTATTGTCGAACACCCGCTTGCTCTTTGGCAACTGGCGACCTACCAATGGTCGTGCTCCAACACAAACTTCGGTCAGGTTAGCGATGATGCCAGGACATTTGGGAAAGATATCATCCGTCAAGAAACGGGTATCGACACGCGGATAGCTGGTCAGTTTCTTCTCATACAGGCTCTGCAGATTCTTTAATGTCGTATCGGCAGAGAATCCGAACTTCTTATTACAATCGACCTGAAGCGCAGTCAAGTCATAGAGCTGTAGCGGTAGTTCACTGCTGCGTTTCTCCAGCACATCTTTTATAATTAAAGGACTGCGACGGGCAACGGCCAAGGCTTCTTCAGCAGCTTGCTGAGTCTGGAACGAACTGTTGGTAAACACCGTATCGCGGTATTTCGTGGTCAACGTCCAGTAAGGTTTTGGCACGAAATGCTCAATTTCATTGTCACGAGCAACAATCATCGCCAATGTCGGAGTCTGCACACGCCCAACACTAAGCAGCTGTTTGTACTGACCATACCTGAGAGTATAAAGTCTGGTGCAATTCATACCCAACAGCCAGTCACCCTCGGCGCGAGCCAGTCCTGCCTCGAAGAGCGAGTCATAATTGCTCTGAGGTTTCAGATTCTGGAATCCCTGACGGATGGCTTCTTCTGTCAGTGAAGAGATCCACAGTCTCTTGACGGGACACTTCACTCCCGCGAGCAGCATCACCCAACGCTGGATGAGTTCGCCCTCTTGACCGGCATCACCGCAGTTCACGATGCTATCGGCCTTCTTATAAAGATCCTTGATAACCTTGAACTGCTTCTTAATACCGGGGTTATTGATAAGTTCAACCTCATAATGAGGTGGAATCATCGGCAACACGGACATGCTCCACTTCTTCCACTGAGGATAATACTTATCCGGTGATTTCAGTTCACACAAGTGACCGAAAGTCCACGTTACCTGATAGCCATTACCTTCGTAATAGCCGTCTTTCTTCGTTCTCGCTCCCAAGACCTTGGCGACCTCTAAGGCCACCGAAGGCTTCTCACAAATACATACTATCATATCGTTTTTTCCTGCAAAGGAACTGCAAACCGATGGAACCATCTGCCTTACGAAATTATCATTCCTGGTTTAACAATTCAGATTGGATTCCATTCGTGAATTGTTAATTCACGCAAGAAAACTGAAACAGCAGGCCTGAGCCAGCAGATTGTTGTAGTTTTGCGCCGCGAAAGCGATAAAGAAACAAACAGCGAAATGAAACAGAGAAATCCACAATGGAAACGCCACCTTATTATATTAATAGGTGCAGTAATGATTGCAGGTCTGACGGCTTGCAGCAGTAAGAAACAGAAGTTCGAGTTCGACCACGCACATGAGGCCATAGCCGCCTGTCATCAGGAGTTGGCGATGGTCAAGGACCAGAAGGATGCCACCATTGAAGAGTTGGTGGCCCGCATCAACACCTGGCAGGAACTGCAGGACTCTACACTCACCCTCATGGTGCAGGATTCCACACTCCAGAACGATGCCCGACTCGCCTCGGAGTTCTTTGCCGTTACCGACAGCTTCAGGATGGTCATCACCCGACAGGCACTTGCCAAGCAGCGCTCGATGGCCGACGTGGTGAAACTGAAGGTAGGCACCTCTGCCAGCCGCAAGGCCATGCTGGCCTCCGATGAATTCCGTTCGGCGCGTCAGTATTACCTCGACTTTAACCGCCGCATCATCCAAAGTGCCGAGATATGCCGCAACGACATCAAGGCCCAAAAACCGTTGGATGCCAAACAATCGGCCAACTACCGATGGCTCCTCATTCAGCCGTTCCTGGCGATGGACAACTACGCCACAGCCATGCTGACCCCGCAGCAGGAGCAGACGTTGACACATTTGGCCGAGGAACTGCCCATGCTCCTTGCCTACGTTGACGGCAAAGGCTATGCACACTCGCCCAAATCGGAAACGGAAAAACTCTCCTCAGTGCTGAGCGAGTATTTCCTGAAGTGTTACCTCAAAAGTGTTTTGTGATGCTATTCATTATAACTGGAGAAGTCGATGAGCGCATCATCGCAAACCTGATGGGCTTCCTCGAAGCCACCGAGAGCATGGACAAGTTCAAGACCGACGACCTCGAACTGACCGCTCTGAACGACGGCAATCAGGCGACGGTAACCATCCCCCTGACCCATCAGGAAATGATAGACGACCTGATTGACCTGCTCGTCTCGAAGCTCCTCTTGCAGGTGCTCTATCTCTACAGCGACAAGGCCGGCAACAACTTCCACGCCCTCGCCTACTCCATGCCCTATCAGGACGAAATGTATGTGGTACGCATAGCGTCACACCAGTGCGGCATCATTGATGAGATACACGTCGATTTCTATGCCTCCATCGAAACCGTGTTCACCTTCCTGAAGCAGGAACTGAAGCGACTGGAGCAACCGCAGCCCGACCTCGACATTGAGGAGCTGCAGCGTCTCGACGCATTGCTCATCAACTTCCTCTGACCGCCACTGGCAGTCACCTTTCAAACGACAAAAACAAAAAAAATACACGACTTAACAAATTCATAAAGCAACATGAGTATAATAGACTTGAAAATGATTCTGATGTTCGTGATGGCCGCCGTGCCGTTCACGTTCGCCATGCGCTGGCGACCTGCATTCGCCACGCGATTCTTTGAGGGTATGAAGCGCAGCAACAACTTCCGCAAGTTCTTCACGCTCGTCATCCTGATGGTGATGATAGCCCTCGAGTTCATCGACTTCCAGGCATCCACAGCCATTGCCACGATGATGCACGACGGTCATCTGTCCGCAGCTGATGCCGCACAGACCATCGGCCTTTACGGCGCACTGATGACACGCCCCTACGCCACACTCTTAGCCGCAGTGATGAGCCTGGCCATGTTCTCGTACAAATGGGCCGACACGGTGCTCACCTACCTCCACAACCACCCGAAGCATTTCCTCGTCGTGGCAGCCGTCGCCATGCTCATCGCCATGGTCTCGCCCCGCTACATCATCGTCACCGAGATGCTGGAGATAGTGCTGCTTGCAGCATACATCTACCCCAACCGTATCGGCAACATAACAGGAGGCGGCATCCCGCAGTCCACTATGCGGGATGCCGTGCTGGCATAAACACTAAAGCATTACGACATGGATAAGGAAACAGTTAGAAACAGCCAGGTGCGAATTGTCACAGACATCGCTCTCTGGAACCTGCTGCTGCAGGGTGTGAAGAAACAGCCGAAGTACAGTCGCCTCGAAGCCTTCCGCGACCTGATGGAGCGTCAGCGCATCGCGCTGCTTACGGGTGACGGAAAGTTCATGAAAGGCAGCGTCCTCGAGTTCTCGAAAGCCTGGGGATGGGACCGCGATACGGTCAGCCGTTTCTTGGAGAAGTTACAGGAGCTTGGCATCGTCACCATGACCTTGGCAGGCAACCGAAAGGCAATCAAGTTAAACTATATCACAGACAAAGATTTTTAGGGTGTACGACGACTGAAGCGGAGAGCGCTTGCGCGTCTGCCCCAGGTCGTGCCACACTGCCCTTGGGCAGAAGGGTGTAGCCTAATACGCACTTTGTCGGCAGATGCCCCACAAAGATGCCCGTCCTCAATCGCAAGCGGATTGGAGCAAGCTCTCGGACGGTTAGGCTCAGGGTTCACACCCCAAGACCCCCATTTAAGCTAATAAACGAATAAAGACATGGCTAAGCAAGTATGCGATTTAAGAGCAGGAAAAGGTATAACCGTTGCTCAAAGTAACGAACACCTTCGTGTAGGACAGCAAAACGCCTATATGAAGAAGGTTTCAGGTACACAAGACCCCACCCGCGAGCATCTCAACTTCGAGATTGGCCGTGGTGGCGTAGTAAAAGAGGTGGATAAAGACACCTCCATCCCCACCCGTATCAGGGAAATCCTAAAGGCAAGGGGTATTACCGACCCCAATGCAGGGCTTTCTGAGGATGATCCGCGTCGCCGTCGGACGGTTGCGAATATCATATTAGAGGGTTCACGCGACGTGATGCGTCAGTTGGCCTTCGGCAATCAGGAAGTGAATTTCAAACGTGGATCTGACAATTCTCAGGTCACCCGCTGCCCAAGAATTGAGAAGTGGGCACAGGACATGTATCACTTCATGGCCGACAAATACGGTGAGGATAACATTGCGGCATTTGTCGTTCACCTCGACGAGACCCTACCACATATCCATTGTACACTGTTACCCATCACAGAAAAGAACAAGTTTTCCTACAATAAGTTCTTTGGCGGTAACAAGGAGGATGGCTCACGTAAGTTCAAGGAACTGCACGACCAGTTGGCCGAGGTGAATGCCAAGTACGGACTGGAACGTGGTGACAGCATTGCCACGACCAATGCCAAGCATAAGTCATATATGCAGTGGCTGGAGGAACAGATTGATTCCGGCAAGGTAACCCTCAATGAGCAAGAACAGAAGATGACCGAACAGTCCACACAGATTACGGCAAATCAAGGGAGACTTGACAATCTGGAAACCGAAATCAAAAGAGCCGAGAAACGCTACAAGGGACTGACCACTATGATAATCAATCTTCGAGAGCAGAAGCAGAAAATCATCACCGAGATTGGTGGTCTTGAAGAGGAATACAAGAATGGTCATATTCCCATCGATGAACTTGAAGAGAAGAAACAAAAGTTAGAAGACCAACTTAACGATATACAGACAAAGTTGGATGACAAGAAAACAAAACTCGATGCAGCCATGACCCAGTTAGAAGAACTGACAGGCATGAAAGAGAATCTTGAAAAGGCATACGATTCGTTATATGAGCAGGTCGAAAAGAACAGTCCGACATTGGAGGATGATGCCATGCGTGAAATGACTACAATGATGTGGAGCGAGGCCATCGAAGAGGTTCAGAAGGAACACCAGAGGTTGTGCGACTTCTCCAAGAAACTGCCGCCTGGACTGCGGAATGAGTTTGAGGGACTGATGGATGGTTCTTTCATCGAAGACATAGCCGAAAGAGGCAATGCAATTGTCGCCGCCGCAACCGCTATTTTCACGGGATTGATAGATGGTGCTACAAAGTATGCTCAGGATCATGGTGGCGGCGGTAATGGCCCAGGAAGTGGCTGGCGGCGCAAGGAAGACGAGGACGAGTATGCGTATCGTAGGCGTTGTTGCATCATGGGCCGCATGATGATGAGACCAGCTGGACGAAAATTGAAACGTTAATTCAAGCATGATAATTTCTGTGCGTCTGTGCAGTGAAATAGATGTTGTACTTTCGCGGCTAAAAAATTAAAAAGGTATTAAGCAAATGAAGAAAACAATGATTTTAATGGCGGCATGTCTCGTAGCAGGGACAGCTGCAGCACAAGATTCTCCCGTCGATAATTGGGGAGCAAATTGGTTCCTCTCAGCCAAGGGAGGTGTATCGGCTTTCATTGGTAAGCCAGTAGGACATGGTGATTTGTTTGACCGTGAGAAACCGTTGCTGAATGTGTCAGTGGGCAAGTGGTTCACACCTCATGTGGCTGGCCGACTGGCTTTTCAGGGACTGCAACTGAAGGATGCCAATATGGTATTATGTAATTACCAGAACCTGCACGTGGACTTCTTGTATAACCTCACAGCGCATAGTGACGGGATGCAGAAGTGGGACATCATCCCATACGCCGGATGTGGACTGATTCATAACAGTTATAATGGTCAGAAGCCATTCGCTATCTCCTATGGCCTCATTGGTCGCTACCGACTGTCGGAGCGCCTGCATCTGTCTGGAGAACTCGGAGCCACGACCACCTGGCAGAACTTCGACGGGCAGGGAGCATCTGATAAACTCGGTGACCATCTGCTGCAGGCCAGTATCGGTCTGAGCGTTACCATCGGTAAAGTCGGATGGAAGAAAGCTCGCGTCCATGAAGTTGATTTGAACCAGGTGAACAGGTATTACGACTCATGGCAGAACCAGAACAAGGGAACAGTTCCTTCGGTACAGTCCACCGCTGTCCATGAGCGCAATAACTATAGCGGTCTTAACTCTCTTCGTAAGCGTTTGGCCAACAAGGATTGGGATGGCATCAGCGATACTATCAACGTGGATAGTCTGGCTGATTCAACCGCCATCGCCGCCAACAAGTATCTGCACATCCTGAAGTCTGGCAAGAAGTACATTGGCGCACCTATCTATTTCTTCTTTAAGATAGGAACCCATGAGTTGACAGAGAACGCACAGTTCATCAATATCAAGGAGGTGTCAGAAGTCATCAAGAAGTATGGCCTTCAGGCTCGAATCATTGGTGCTGCCGACAGCGAGACGGGTACGCCTGAGATCAACGAACGCCTGAGTGTCGAGCGAGCCGACTATATCGCAGGACTGCTGAAGGCTCATGGCGTTGACGAGACTCATATCCAGAAGAAACATCGTGGCGGTATCGACAGCTACGAACCGCTCAATGGCAATCGTAACACCTGCGTCGTACTTTATTTCAAGTAGTCTATGGCAATACGGAAATATACTAATCCGCGAGAGTTGGATCTCTCGACAGGTCTTCAGGAGGTTTTGCGCAAGAATGGTATGCAGGCGCATATCAGTTTGGCGAAGGACGGTGGTCGTGAACTCATAGTATTGGGTCACGACTCTCCTGTTTTGACCTACAAACTGAATGAGAAACAGGTGGAGAACCTCATGGGCTGGGGAACCACCTACGAGAACAAGAAAGCCTATAACACTTTCGCCTCTATCGTGAAGGATGACTTCTACATGCCGCAGAACTTCGTTTCTGCCAGCAATGCCTTCGGTCGTGTGGCGATGGGACTGCATGGCTATCGTATCGGACATGGGGAGTATGGCTACGATGCCAGACCTGCCCGCCGAACACCTTGGTTCGCTCCCTTTAGCCGTCAGGGTCGTGGTTGGGCAGGTGACTTCGTAGGCTATGCCCCTCGTACTGAAGGATTCCATCTTCGCCGTATCGGTGACCACGCCTATCGTCCTTGGGGAGGTGGCCCGATGGTAACGGAGCGACCAGACAACAGAGTGAAGCCAGGAGAGATGCTCTCTGGCGGTTATGGCTTTTACTTCAAAGGCCATCAGAAGGAAACGCCCGTCGAGGTGCTGGACCAGATTTCCATCGAACCCAAGATAAAGCCTTTGGAGGCAGCACCCCGTCCACAAGGTCAGGGCATCCCCTACTCTTCTGTCATCACCTCCGATGTCTATTTCAGCAATGACAAGTTCCAGGAGGTGTTGAAGTCACACGGCATCGTCATCGACGAAGCCAAGAAGACACTCACCATCCAGTCGAATCTTTCAAAGGTGGATCTCCAGTATGACCTGAAGCCGGAGGAACTGCAAAAACTCATGGCCAACAAGGTCAGTGGTAAAGGTGGTGTGTCAGTTGACGCCCGTCTGGCCATCATCAATGAGGTCATCGGCAAGGACTTCGACTCGAAGCTCACCAAGGACATGCTCGAAACCAAGGAACTGGTGTCACTCGACTTGAAGCCGGAGGTTCGTCAGGAGGTGGAAGCACCTTTCATCGAACAGGAACGCCGCATCGCTGAACAGAAGCGTCTCGCCGAAGCCAGAGCCGAACAGCGCAGAGAGTCTGAGCGTATTGAACGCGACCCTAATGCCATCGACGGCAGGGAGATTCAGGCCATCTTGGGCAATAAGGGCTGGTTCCAGCCTGTGGCCAATGGCCGTGAGATGGTTGTTGGCGAAATACGAGTTGATAAAACACTCAATGGCACATACGTCATGGAGGCAGAAGTCAATGGCCGACTCCTCGCCCACTCCATCTCAGCCAAGGACTATCAGAAGTTCCTCGACCTCGACGATGCCCATCGCCTGAAGATGTTCGATAAGGTTTTCAACGAGGTCGAAATCAAGTCGGAACATGGGGATAGTCTATATCAAGATGACCTATACCTTGCGCACGACGGGCAAAGCATCGTCCACCAAAAGGAAGTGGACATCCAAAATGCCACTTCCAACAGGGTGGACGGTGCAGCCCTTTTGGAGTTCAATGAGCGCAAGGGCTTTTACCGTGAGAGAGCACATGGCCGTGAGGTCGAGGTGGGGAATATTCAGGTTGACCCTACAGCGAATGGCAAATACAAGATGACCGCTGTCATCAATGGTCAGACTATTTCGCACGAGATTACCCAGAAGCAGTACGACAAGTTCCTCGCCGTCGATGACTATCACCGTATGCAGCTCTTCTCGAAGATCTTTAATGAGGTGGACATCAAGACCCGTCCAGGCGAAGGCCATAACCTCGGTGCTGCTCTTTTGGCCGCATTGGTCGTTGGAGGTGAGGTGATGCGTGATGGGCTGTCTGTCCCCCATGAGCCGAGACCTGAGATTTATGAGACCCGTACCGGCCCCGTCTATCATAAAGCAGGAGTTGTCAGTCCGGCTGATGTTGCTGCTGCCAACTTCCGCTCAGAGGAAGCTAACCTTGGTGTTCCTGGGCCTGACGAGGGTATCAGACGTGGCATGTAGATAATTTATCTTTATTAAATAAGAATGATACCATCTTTATTCTTTCATAATCGACGCGGACTACTGGCATTGGCCGTCCTGATGGGCGTGCCTGCCAGTAGTTTTGGGCAGGTTGGCGAGGCCAATCCGCTGCAATATGCCGCTATTGCCGAGGGGACGAGCCTGCTGAACAGCACGATAAACAGCCAGACGAAAGGTATGCAGAAGACCGCTGCTTTTCAGGGAACCATTGCGGCTGAGTTCACAAAGATGAAACAGTGGGAGGGTAAGTATAATGCTTACCTGAAAACGGCTCGCGGCTATGCCGATGCCCTTAAAGCCGGGTGTTCGCTCTATGCGGATGGTGTTCAGACACTGCAACATCTCTATGAGATACAACGGGCCATCAATGCCAATCCTGTGGGTATCGGTGCCACACTGGCCATGAACGACCTCTATCTCGAAACAGCGACGGAGTTCATCAAGACCTATCGCCTGTTGAAGGTGTCGGTGGCCAAGGGAGGCACGGACAATATGCTGACGGGAGCCGAACGGACGGAAATGCTCTGGCAACTGTCCGACGAACTGGCCCGGCTGAATGCCAAGCTGCGCACCCTCGCCATCAGTATCGCATATCATAATCTGACGGATGTCTGGAACCAGTACACGGCTGGGATGGTTGACAAGAGCCATGCCGAGATAGCCAGTGAGGCCTACGAACGCTGGCGCAGGGCATCAACCGTGAGTCAAATATTGAACGAGTGATGAAGAAGCTATACTTGTTAATACTGTTGTGTGTACCGCTGAAGTCGGTGGCTGGTATCGACCCGGGACGTGTGGCTGCCATAGAATTAGCCTCCGACCAGGCAAAGAAAACCATCGAGTCGCAGGAGAAGGCTCAGCTGCTGATGACCACCGGCCACGTCTGGATAAAGGAGGAGGTGGAAGCCACGACCGACTTCCAGCGCGAGTTCAACGACTATCTGGATAAGTTCCACGATGTGCTGTCGATAGCGGCTGAGATCTACGGCATCTACTACGAGGTGACGCAAACCTCGAAATGCGTGAAGGACTTGGGCCATGTCCTCGCGGACAGTCCTGAGAACGCCTTGGCCGTGGCTTTCTCCACACGTCGGAATGTGGTCTATCGCAACATCGTGCGCACCACGCTCGATGTAATCATGGACATCCGCAAGGTGTGCTTTGAGAGTAGCAAGATGACGGAACAGGAGAAGAACAAGGTCATCTCGACCATCCGGCCCAAACTGCGCACCATCAACAAACAGTTGCGCCAGCTCACCCTCGCGCTCCGCTATACGTCGTTTCTCGATGTGTGGAACGAGCTGATGGAGCGGGCCTATTACATGAACCCCGCCACCAAGCACGACATCATCACCCGTTGCCGCCGACAGTGGTGGAACAACGCTAAATCGGTAAGATAGAAATGGAAGAATCGAAAGAGATACAAAGCATTTACAGCATATTCCGAGTCGTCATCTACGTCTCGCTGGTCGTTGAGTTTTTCGAGTATGCCTGCAATCCTGAGCTGCTCGACACGTTCGCAGGAGTGCTGACCGACCTGCATGAACGCATGGGACGCTGGCTGATTTACCAGCCCGGTCACCTCGCCTATAGCAAGATTGCCACGCTCCTACTGGTCATTATCACCTGCATCGGTACACGGAATAAGAAACAGATTGAGTTCGATGCACGCAAGATGGTGTTCTGGCCCATCGTCATCGGATTCGTGCTGGTTCTGCTGGCCGTGTGGCTCTACTACACCGACTGGCTGCACTACCGCCTGTGGATATTCCCGCTGAGCATCTGGTTCTACATGGTGGCTTCCATCGTTGGCACGGTGTGCGTCCATGTGGCGCTCGACAACGTGTCGAAGTATCTGAAGGAAGGACTGATGAAAGACCGCTTCAACTTCGAGAACGAGAGTTTCGAGCAGAACGAGAAGCGCGTCGATACCAAGTACGGCGTGAACATCCCTATGCGCTACTACTATCATGGTAAGTTCCGTCATGGCTGGATCAACATCAATAACCCCTTCCGTGGTACGTTCGTCGTGGGTACGCCTGGATCGGGTAAGACATTTTCTGTCATTGAGCCGTTCATCCGTCAGCACTCGGCCAAGGGTTTTTCGATGGTGGTTTACGATTACAAGTTCCCTACCCTCGCCCAGAAGCTCTACTATCACTACCGCATCAACAAGGCGAAGGGCAAGACGCCGCCTGGCTGTCAATTCAACATCATCAATTTCGTGAATGTGGAGTATTCGCGCCGTGTAAACCCCATCCAGCATAAATACATCGACTCGTTGGCCGCTGCCCAGGAAACCGCGGAGACGCTGGTCGATTCGCTGAACAAAGGTAAGAATGAGGGTGGCGGTGGCTCCGACCAGTTCTTCAAGACCTCTGCCGTCAACTTCCTCGCCGCCTGCATCTATTTCTTCGTGAACTACAAGCGCCTACCCTACGACAAGGACGGCAACGAGCTGGTGCCGGAATATACGGAGGACAAGGAGACACACCACAGGAAACTGACGGGTCGCGTGTTCGACAAGGCTGGCAATACCGTCACGCCTGCCTATTGGTTGGGCAAGTACAGCGACATGCCGCATGTCTTGTCGTTCCTGAACATCGACTATAAGACCATGTTCGAGATACTGCAGACCGACCCGGAGATATTCCCGCTGATTGCACCGTTCAAGTCGGCCCTCGATGGCAAGGCGATGGAACAACTGGAGGGTATGATTGGTACGTTGCGTGTGCAGACCTCGAAGCTGGCCACCAAGGAGGCCTACTGGATATTTCACAAGGACGGCGATGACTTCGACCTGAAGGTCAGCGACCCCAAGAGTCCGTCGTACTTGCTCATTGCCAACGACCCGGAGAAGGAACAGATTGTGGGTGCCTTGAACGCCATGATCCTGAACCGTCTGGTGACACGAGTGAACAGTGGCCAGGGCAAGAACATCCCCGTTGACATCTGTGTGGACGAGGTGCCGACGCTCTATTTCCACAAGATAGACCGTCTGATCGGTACGGCACGAAGCAACAAGGTGGCCGTCATCCTCGGATTCCAGGAACTGCCGCAGCTGGAGGCCGACTACGGCAAGGTGGGTATGCAGAAGATTATCACCACCATCGGTAATGTCGTGTCCGGCTCTGCCCGTAACAAAGAGACGCTCGAATGGCTTTCCAACGACATCTTCGGCAAGACGGTACAGCTCAAAAAGGGAGTCACCATCGACCGCGACCGCACCAGCATCAATCTCAACGAGAACATGGACTCGATGGTGCCTGCCTCGAAAATCTCGGATATGCCCTCCGGCTGGATCTGCGGACAGGTGGCCCGCGACTTCACCCCCACTAAGACAGGCCGTCATGGTTCGATGAACATCCAAAAGTCGGAGGAGTTCCAGACCTCGAAGTTCTATTGCAAGACCAATTTCGACATGGCCGAAATCAAAGCCGAAGAGGAGGATTACGCCAATTATCCGCTCCCCATCGCTTACGATTTTAAGTCCGTCGATGCCCGCGAGCGTATATTATATATGAACTACAACCGCGTAAAGGCCGATGTGGACAGCCTAATCCTTGAAGTTGAACAGGAGTTCAAGAAATAGGATAAGCCCCGGCTTGCATCGCTCGCAGGTCGGGGATTTGATTATAAATTGACGTTATATTGATAACTTTTTTGTATAAAGCATATTTCTTTCATAAAAAATCACTACCTTTGTAGCGTGATTCTGGAAAGAGTCGCCCGTAAAGGTTCGCTTAGCCGCGATTAATTGGGAACTGGAGTGTGAATCTCCGACTGTCCCGCAGCAGTGAACTCCGTTATGGCTCCTAAGCATAAACGCCATTGCCCGTTTGGGTGAGAAGGCGCTTGGGAGTGGAGGAAAGTCTGAAGACCAGCCTTTTTCGGTAATATGCCAAACGGCTCTCGATGTAAGGGCGTGAGGCGAAACAAACATTTTTGTGGTTAAAATGAATCGAAAAGGACTGCCATGTAGTCTCTTTGTTGGTTCTGCGCAGTCATGTGCGCATACGTGTATTATTATATAAGTTCACGGGGTAGCCTGTCGTGAGACAACGTTTCCCCTTTTAATGAGTATTCATAAAAGTTGAGATATGAAACATGAATCAATCGTCGTCGTGTACGACAGTTGTCAGGCTATTGCTGAAGAGATAGCCGACAAGTTGGGTGCTGAGACCGTCTGCGTCCAGAGTATGAACGTTAGGCAGATCGAGAACAGCCAGAGTCTCGTCCTTGCTGTCGAGTTTCAGGATGGTGGCAACCTGTCACCGCATTGGCAGTATGCCAGTCAGATGTTCCGTTGTGCCAGTCTGAGGGGCAAGAACCTCGCCGTTATGGTGGCTCTTGGCAATAGGGGCGATAACGGCATCTATGCCGATGTTTTCTGCCGTGAACTCAGGGAGAATGGGGCGCACATCGTTGGTGACTGTCTTTATGCAGATACTCCGACCTGCAATCTCAGTCACTCGATCTCTGGTCGCTCTAATATATTAGAGAATTGGATTTGCGCCATTTCGCCTAACTTATAAAACCATTATCACTATGCAGTATATCTTTATCGTAGCCCTTGAATTCGTTCTGGCTTTTATAGGCGTAGCCCTGCTCATCAGGTACTACAACCACAAGGCCTAGGTTTGAACTTCAAGCTTTTCTCTTGAACGTATATCCGATACCCTCGACCGCTGTCCGGATGGTTTCTTCCGTAGCAGGGCCTTTGATGGTGAGGGTGTTGGCAGAGGCACTGGCCTTGGCTTTCTCTACGCCAGGCAGATCCTCGACGGCACGGACTACGGTTGCCTCGCAATGGCTGCAATGCATGTCCTCGACACGATAGACGGTCACGTCGGGGTCTAAGCAATAAAAAGCAAAAATCAGCCATTTTCGATATTTTTTTTGAAAACGGCTGATTTTTACGTTTCTTCCTACCAATTTGGAATAGCTTCCTATTCATCGTTATCATTTTCATCTTCTACAGATTTTATGCTTGTACCACTACTAAGAATGGCATAAAATACGATTACTACTACTGCTATAATGATGAACCAGATCATAGAAACCTTTCTTTGCTATTACCAATTCGGTGGCAACACAATATTTTCCACGTCGTGAGCCTTCTCGAACAGCGGAGAAATCTCATCATCGGTGAATCCAGCTATGCCGCAGCCGATGCGGGTGACAAGGAACGTCAGATTCTTGTTCTCTTTGGCGAACTCGATGAACTCATCCACGTAGGGCTTGATAGTATCTACCCCACCCTGCATCGTTGGGATGCCATAGCTCTGACCTTGCAGACCTACGCCCTGGCCCATGATGGCTCCAAACTTGCGGTAGGCGATATACGCCGCACCACCGCCGTGCATACCTTTGAGATTGCTGCCAAACACAAAAATCTCGTTTGGCTGCAGTTCCGTGATAAACTCTGGTGTTGTCCTTTTCTGTTCCATAACTTCCTCTCTGATAAAGTCCATATCCTCGCATACCATCGATTCTGCCATGTCTGCCATAGAACCAGACATAGGCGGTGCAGGCATCGACATTCTGGCCTCGCCCATCGTGGCCTCTCTGCGCAGGATGGTCATTTCGTCCATCACCTCCGGCATATCCAGGTCCATATCGAAGTTCTTCTTGAAATACGGCACGATGATCTGCTCCTTCAGTTTCTTATACTTCTGCGAGATAGCTGACGGGGTCATCCCCATCTGCGCTGCAATCTCCTTCGACTTAAATCCCTGCAACAACAGCATGTCGATAATCAGCCGTTCCTGACGGTCCAACGGTGCATGGTCACACACGTCCTCTACCATCCGATTGAACTGCAACCGCATGTCACTAGTCACGTCGAACGACATCAGATAGTCCTCGAACGTGATGCTGCCATACTCCTTGCGATACCATTTCAGTGCGTCGAGTACCACATAGCGGAACCCGTTGATGAGCCACGTCTTCAGGCTTACGTTCGGTGAATGATCCTCCAGCGGCTTCCAGTCGTGCTCCATCAGGTATAGCGCGTACTGGTGAGCCAGCGACATGAAGTCCAGGTTCTCCTTCTCGCGCAGCTGATACCGCTGGTCGAAGATGTTATAGCCCACCTGACAGTACCCGTAGAAATACTCACGGATAATGTCGGCATCGCCCTCGCGGAAACCGCTCAGAATCTCTTCGTCTGACAGTCGCTGATAGTACATAACTCGATATTTTAGCTGCAAAATTACAAAAAAATCGCTTCATCGCTTAATTTTTCTGCAAATTCTTCTTTAAAGAGATAAAGACTAGTCAAAAAAGAAGTATTCACCATTTAAAATTTTAAAATGTTACGATTATGCAAACGAATGATGTTAAGACTAAGAGAGTCCACAACCTGATTATTGTCGATGAGAGCGGTTCCATGGAAGTTATCCGCAAACAAGCCTTTATAGGTATGAACGAGACCCTGCAGACTGTCCGCAAGATGCAGGAGAAATTCCCCGATCAGGAGCAGTTCATCACCCTGCTCACCTTCGACAGCGGCCACACTACATGGCACTACGACAACCTGCCCGCTGCACAGACTAAGGATTTGGACTGGAAAGCCTACTGCCCAGGTGGCGGTACACCTCTCTACGATGCTATTGGCAAGGGAATCTCCAAAACTAACGCCCAGATTGAGGACGGCGACCACGTGCTGGTGACCATCATCACCGACGGCGAGGAGAACAGCAGCGAGGAATGGACGCTGAAGATGATCCGCACGATGATTGAGAAGCTGAAGAAACAGAGTTGGACCTTCACGCTCATCGGTACCGACAACCTTGACGTAGAGACCATGGCCCATTCCTTCGCCATCGACGAGCACTTGGAGTTCCAACAGGACGAAGCCGGCACCAAGGCCATGTTCGCTCGCGAACGTCGCAGCCGCGAACGCTACAACTGTTGCGTTGCCGAAGATGCCGCCATGCCTGTAGGCTCGTTCTTCAATGAAGATGAATCCTGATTATAACAAAGAATCCGCTTCTGCAATTACAGGAGCGGATTCTTGATAGGAAACAATTTAGTTACAAAGACACGAAATAGTCTAAAATTATCGTTCACATTCCTGTAATCTACTTTTTTCATTGTCTAATGTCCTGGCTGTCCTAAAAAATATACAACGTAGGACAGATTCCCATCTTTCAAGATGCCTTGTTCTATCTAACAAGTCTTACAGGAAGATGATAACCGGAAAAGGTTTTCATAATTTCACTACCAAGTGCCTTGTTTTTTCCTGACTTCCATTTATTAAACAGATGAACTGCACCTTTATCATTCCCCTCATATTCTTCTTCTATCCAAAAGAAAGCATGCCAATTATCTGTTAATTCGTTGGCAATTTCCTTACCTGTTTTTTCAAATACAAGAATGTTACCATTCGGTCCAACAAAATTAGCCCTAACGAAATCATAATCGCGATCTACTTCGATTTGCCATTCGCATTGTTCTAACAACTCTTCCCATTGTTCCTTTGTAGGAATCTTACAATAATCCGCTCTCTCATATGGAAGATAGAGAATGATATCACCATCCTTCTCATAGTCTTCTGACCAAAGTGTTCTACTTGGGAGTCCAAGATCAATATAGGTTGTCTTATTATTCCTGAAATCAGCAGGAATTTCATTTTCTCTATCATTGTAGCCATCCCGATATCCATCGAGATAAGCTTGGGCAATAGCCTTTGTTATCGCCTCATTTGCCTTGCCGTCGGCGTATTTGTCGGCCTTTTCAATTATGTTCATACTGTTATTCAATTAAGTTTTGCTCTTTATTATTAAACGGCAGCATCAATTTGTTATTGTAAGGAAGATAGAAAGAGAATTCCTCGTCCAGTCTTTCCAAGTAATCTTTCACCTGATTGTCCATCCTTGTATAGCCCAATATCTCTTTGTCAGCAATGATAATGGTTTGATATCTTGCACGACTAGTAGCCACATTGAAAAGACGGGGATCAAGAGAGCGCAGATAATGAGTATTTGGAACCACATATACACAGATGTCTGTCGTCAAACCCTGTACCCTGGCAACGGTGTCCACAATCAAATTAGACTTGTTCAGGTTTGAATTAAGTTTCTTCTGCAGTCCACGTACAGTCTCTTTCATACAAGCCAGGACAGCCACTTCCTTACTTTTACGGCTCTTATGGATGCTGGCCACTACAGCTAAAGCAAGATCCATAGCGGAAGGAGCTGACAACTCACCTAACTCCATATCAGTTTTCAATAGAGTTGGGCCACCCTGACTGTTCAGAAAGAAATTACCATAACTATCAGCTCCCTTATGTTCAGAAAGAGAAACCAAAGAGTCGCCATAGAACTTTCCTGTGTATCTGGTTCCTCTTTCCGTCAAGCGTCTGGATTCTGTCAGCTGGTATGTCGGGTACAAAGACATCTCTGTTATGGAGTTCAGTCCTTCCACTAAATGAACATATCCATTTTCCCTGACCTTCGAGCTTTTCATCTGTATGACGGGGGGCAGCTGTTTCACATCTCCAACGAAAAGAGACTTTTTTCCAAGACGCTTTGCAGCCGCTATCATCTGAAGGAGAGCCTGACTTGCCTCGTCCACGATGACGTAGTCAAACGGAGAGTCAGATGACAATTCTGCAGCCACACCGCTAGTAATAAAGAAGGTGGACAGGACTAAGCAGCCTTGCTTAGGGGCAACCACCTTCTCCAGTTGTAGCTGGGGAACCTCCCTTCCTTCATCCGTAGTAATCTTCGTCTTGAACACTTTCTTATCCTTTAGATACGGCTCCAAGAAGGGTTTCTTGGCGATTTCCATCAATGCCCTATTGGTCAGAGCTGTTACCAATACCGAATAACCTCGATCAAGCAGGTTCGCACACAGCTTGGCAATCTGGTAGGTCTTACCAGTTCCTGGAGGGCCTTGCAGGATAAGAGAGTCATTCAGACTCAACTGAGCATGAAGGAACTCAGGAATATCCTTCTTGTTATTCAACAAAGTCGGTTTCCATGAGCTGGTGACGTAATCAGCATCCAAGACGGATGACACAGCAGGAGAATCTAAACACCTTGTCAGGGACTGCAGATGAGCCACATAGTCAAAGGGAGGCTTATTCGGTCCCATCACCAGAACAGTCATAGATGCGTCTCTTATCCATTCGGCAAACTCCACATCGATTCCGATGAAGCCAGCGATGATAAAACCAGGGTTGTCAGAAGGCATCAGCCAATTACAGATTGCCTCAGTAAAGTTGGTCTTGTCTTTCACCAAGTCACCGTATGTCCTATCACCCCAGTTCTTGTGGTCACGTAGTTCCTTATGAAGAGTCATACAATACAGGTACTCACCTCTCCTTGGAACGGGACGCTTACATGAGAATCTCACGCGCATCTCACCACTGTCACTGAAGGAGAGGAATTGGGCAGTAAATACCTCTCCTTTTTCCATCAGGTAGGTTGCAGAAGTCTTCAGCTTATCGTCAAACTCCTTCACCTCAGCCTTGAGTTCTTCCTCAAGGAACTGCCACTGCATGTCTCTACTGAAAATCATTCGAATGGGTCTGCTGAAGGTTTCTCATCCATTGGTCTGTCATCGAACGCATACTGCTTGTAAGTAGATGCAATTGTCGTAGGACGGACACTATTAAACTCGAAGTTCACCTGCTTGAAGTACTGTAGTATCTGAGCGAACTTAGATACCTTATTCACATCATCAAGGTTCCTTGTATCCATAGAGAGAACCAGTTTCTCCTGATTCCTAATCAGTGCTCTCAGCTGGAGAGGCTGTGTTTCATGACCGTCAAAGACCCACAGCATGGAGTTGGGCATCAACAAAGTTCCCCATTCCATTGGGCTTATATAGATCTTACCCCATATACAGCTCTTTACTACCAAAGGAGCAAGATTTCCTTCTGGGTCGATTACGCCTGGGATGATAGAGAAATCGCCATGACCTTGTGTGAACTTATAGCCTTCACCCACCAGTCTCTTCATCACCTTCTTCCTTGCAACCTCGTTATACTCTGGGCGCTCGTCAACATCAACATCGTTGGGATTGTCACCCTTCATCGTGACATCTTCCCCTGAAGTTGCCGGTGTGTTATTTCTGAGCACGGCATTCTCGTTCCTCAGTTTCTCAATCTCCTTGCGAAGGTCAGAGATGTTCCTGTCGAACAGCTTATACACATCCTCTGTTGTCAGGTTGATCTTATTATCAGCAGCCAGCTGATGCATGGCCTTTTGCAGATCCACATTACTATTCACATAGATGATAGACGAGTTGTCATCTATGATATTACCCTCATGGTAGCTGTAGATGACCTCATCGATGTACTCATCGATTGTGATGGTATGAGGAAGCTCGCCGTCGTAGAGATAGATACTATGTCCAGACTCTTCTTTCCAATCCTCATATCCATTCTCCGCATATTGGATGCTCTCGTCGGAGAGTTCCTCCAGATTGACCTTGTCTGTCACGACGATTCCACTGTTATTGCCACGCAGCTTATTGATCTGCTCAATGGCAATCATGATAGCCTTGTACTTCTCTTCAGAAAGAGGGAATACACACTTCTCGGCAATCCACTTCAAAGAGTTCTCCAGATAGCTCTTGTTTGTAACAGAGTAGATTGAATGAGCATCAAACTCATCAAGCTTATCGACCATGTATTTACGGAATCTAACAGGAACATCATTCTCTGTCTGAACGCCCATATCTGACAACAAGGCCAGATTATCCGGATTAGCAGAAGCCCATTTCTCAATATAATCGGGTAATGCCTCTGAAAGGATGGCGTAATCCTCTGGATATATGGATTCATCAGGATTAAAGCCGAGATTATCCTTATAGTCACTCCAATTTACCGACTGGAACTTTATCAGATCCTTCTTCTTCAGATACATGAGGAATGACAGGAACGCCAGGACTTTCTGCTGCTCAAACGCATTCTGGTCATCCTTAGTGTCGAGACCAGGAATGATGAGAGTGTTCTCGTCATCAATGTACGGCTCCTGAATGATCTTGTTTTTTCCATAGGGAAGAGCCATATACTGTCCCAACTCAACGTACTGAGTGCCCAAGGTATAGGATCTCTTTATGAAGGAGAAATCCTTAACGACGAAAGGATTAACCTCTTCTGTGCCATTTGCACATATGGCCTTATATTCTATCACCTTATTATTATTGGCATCCATCTGCATCATAAATGCCAACTGCTGAGCGTTCTGGATCACCGGATATTTCGACTTGATAGTCTCATAGATCTCGTCCAGATTGGCTTCAGAAGAGATACCAAAGAGCGCATTCAGCTTCTGTCTGCTGATGCCAAGAACTGAATACTTATCCACCAGCTCATTCAGCAAAGCCCCGTTACCATTCTCATTAGGAAGAAGCATGGCCAGGTCGAAGTCCTTCTTCGCACCTACGACAGACACACTTTCAGCAAGTGTGGACGGAATCTGGTCATGTGCAAAAGAAACGCCATTCTTCTTAACGACAGCCTTAGAGCGGAATGTCTCATAGTCCTTCTCTTCAAGGCAGCTGCAAGCCATCTCCATGACCTTGTAGTCATAGTCCTCCTTGGTCACTACCTTATCCAGGTCAAAGACAGTCTTCGACAGTCTCAGGATGAAGTCCCGTCTTGAATCGTATTTAAGGACATCCACCAAGTCCGTCTGCAAAACATCCACATCACCAACACCCTTCAGGATGCCGTCGTACAGGTCTTCTCCTTTAAGAATGCCCTGCTCATCAGAGAACTGAGACAGCTCAGCTGGTAGGAGAACCATATTGCTGGAGTTGTTCTTCTCTATGAAAGCCTTTACTGTGTTGTTTGAACTGTACACCTGATAGTGGGTGGCGGACTTCTTCGAGATAAAGAACCCTTCACCATCCTTCTCCACAACATAGAAGTTGAAGAAGGCCTCATTGAAGATCTTGCAAACCTTAATGTATGATGCAATGTCCTCTGATGTCACACTCACCTTCAGGGGAGTCAAGTCACAAAGGCGAGACTCAGCCAGGCCAAACGGATCCTTCTGCAAGATTCTTGTCACGCTCTTCTTAGGGATGGCATACCCGAAGACAGAAGAAATGATGTTCTTGATAGAAGGATAGCTGACTGTCATGTCGAGCATGGCCATATTGAATTTGACCTTGTCAACAGTCTCAAACTTTCCATCTTCGGTGAACACAAAGGCCTTACCTCTCATCGACTTGTTGTTTGCCTCGTCAAGGAGATATAACCTAATGATGTCACTATAGACAGTTTCCACCTCCTGCGTAATCTGCATATTCTCCCAGAACGGAAGGATCACCTTGGCATAGACTTCCTTCTCCTGAATGAGGAACTTGTCCAGTTCCGGGAAATAATCTTCACTCTTAATCCTATATGCAGAGAGCCAGTTTGGAGTCATGTATGATCTGCCTATCATCTCTGACAAAGCCTTCTGGTCACCACTCTCTGTCCTGCAAATACACAACTTGTTGATTTTCTCATCCCCGACACCTTCCAGTTTCTTTGTCTGGTCTATGGTTGTCAGATGGAGTATCAACTCCTTCTTCTGGGAAGCCGTAAGCGTGTGTTCCTTAACTTTCTGTGAGATCAGTCCAAAAATCTGCAAATCCTTTGGAAGAGTCAAACACTGTTTGATATACTCGTATTCGTCAAGATTAACCTCTGACATTTCAAAGCCAAGTGCAACGAGAATGTTGCTCATTTCCTTGGTCTTTTCCGTAGTGAAGATACAAGGCTTTTCCACATTGTACAAATAGCTGGTCTGATAGTAGCTAACATTGCTGATAGTCACAGCATCATTATAAGAGCGGAATATACCATCGCTAAATCTGAACATCTTAAGGTTCTTAAGATTCTTTTTTGCCTTGACATTATTAATGAGGCTAGGTGATGACAATTCCTCTATGAACTGTTTGTATGACTGCTCATCAGCTTTTTCTATCCACTCATTAAGAGCATTCACATCAGCTTCAGCCAGCAAATTTACGATATTGAACTCCTTTATGTCTAGCTTATCCTTCGCGGCAGATATAAGTGACTTCAAGTTCTCTTCAGGATTCCACAAGAACCACTGGTATGAGGAGTTAACGACACTCAGAGGAACGTTACACTTGATCTTGCGGATGAACACGCTGTCCTTTCCTGCAAAAGAACCATCACATGTAGGCACGCAAGTCTTTACATATTCTCTTATGATGTCATAGAAAGCGCCCTTCAGCCAGTTACTATTATCGTGAGGAGTCTCACTCAACAGGAGATTGGCATAGAGCTGCTTAAAGCTCTCCATATCACCGGCATTCTTCATCTCCTCCAGTCTGGAGATAACGAACCTTGCTATCAGAGGTATCAACTCTTTGTTCGTAGAATCATCGTGCAGCTTGCGACGGTTAGCCTCATTGCTCAGGCTGTCACAATGAATAAATAGAGCGGAGTGATGTATCTCGTCGCCAAGCGGGAAATACTTATAGAAAGTCGGGGATTCTTTCAACGCATCCACCCGAAGGAACGGCTTCTCAACGTCGAAGTCAATCACGTTATATCCAATCGAGTAATGAATGTCACTGTCTGCATACTCCGGAGAAACGCGCTTGAAATCCTCAGAGTCCTTAGCAATTATGCCATTCTCCAGTCTGAGAGTCACCTCGTCAATCTGAACGTCATTGATTTTGATGTTCTTCAGATTCTTCAACGTGTTCAGCGAATACTCGACACCTGTCTTCAGATTCTCTCTGTAGTCCTTGTCCAGCAGTTCCCTCTTACCTTCACCCAGTTTGATGAAGAAAAGCGTACCTTGATTAAAGGTGGAATCCTCGAGATATTTCTCCAGCCACTGTCTGGTCTCTCTGGCCAGTTCCGTGTATTCGTCATCGGTAAAGAGAACGGTGTCACTATAGCTCAGGTCTTTCACCGTTTCATTAGGATCGGCAGGGAAATTGGTCAGAATCAGCTTCAGGAAATAGGGAAGGCTGCTGCTGTCCTCTATATCATTGATAGCAGTGATCTCCTCTTTGTTCATGAGAGCAATCAAATCTTCTTTCTTGCTCCAACTGAAGAGGATGGGGCCTTTATTTTCATGAAGCAACTCGTATTTACCATCGCTCTTGCCCACAAGTCTGTGAACGAGTTTGAAACCGATACCGAAGCGGCCAATCTGAGAGGCGCTTTTCTTGTCTGACTGGCCGACGTTCAATAATGAGCGTAAGCCTTCCTGACTGAAGGCCTTGCCATTATTGACAGCCAGGAAGTAGTTGTCATTGTAGAACATATAGAACGATGTGGAACCACAGTCCGCAGCATTTTGCATGAACTCATAGATAGCCTGGCCGTCCTCGGCAATTTTCAGATTGCCGGAAAGGAAGCCACCAATATCCTGTTTGTCACCGTGGTACATATCAAAGAAACCTTTGACGTACTCACCACCCGGAAGCTCATGGACGCATCCGATGAAGTCAGGGTTATATCCGCTGTTAGGCTGGATATGTCTGATGTCCGTCATGTACTTCTCGCGGAAGAACCTAGCACTTTTAATTTCCATATTTTTCTGTTTTTAGTTTGTAATTATTACATTAATTGAACATTTATATTTTTAGAAGAAGTTAAGCCGCATTTCTTTCAAAATCTAGAGTCCCAATATTGAACCTTGTGCAAATGTAATTTAATATTTTCTCCATAGTCATGCAAACTTGGCCGTCCCATTCACATTGTATCTCTGGATAATAGTAGATCATTTGATATTCGTTACAGTGCCAAGATAGTTGAGTCCCATTAGGAAGATAGATATAGACTATGTATGAAGCGTTCTTGCCAGTATTGTAGTTAATACCATGTTTCCACCCAGTATCATGAAGTAAATAAGACAACTCTTCAAGAAGAATACTTTTACGCTCATAAATAACGTTCTTCAATTTGTGAAACTTCTTGGCAGAAAGATTTGCAAATTCTGTTTCAAGCAGCATCAAAACTATTCGCGCCTCTAAGTCGCCACTCTTTTTTACTAGGTGCTTCATCGATGAGATAACTTTGCGCAATCCAATTCCAAGAGCTTTTTTTCTGAGATTTTCTAGTTTTTCCAAGCTTTGCTTATTTTGTGTGTTACTGCACTTTGACTTCTCCTTATGTAATTCAATGCACTCTTTGAGCTTCGCCCTCAATATCGGATTGTGGGTTTCTTCCTCCATTCGCATCAAGTCAAAGATAGATAGCCCGAACATAGAGAACCGTGAAGCTTCCTTTATGTTCCGTCTGTAACTTTCTACCACCTTACTAGCAGGCACATGACCTGCAAGAAAACCATTGCGGAGTTTCTTCCCGACTCCTGCAAGAATTTCGTTTGAAATTGAATCTGCCATAATCATCATATTTTACAATTTTGTTATTTTATTAATATGGTAGAACCAAGAAGAGGTATGGGATCTCTCTCATAACCCAGGCCTAGCAAGCCACCTAGAGATCGATCCCACACCAAATTATACAATTCTGGTATAATGTCATTTCCAGGGCTCTCGGTTTTGTTGAATTGCTAGTTCGGGTAAGAGCCTTTTGACTACCTGATCTTTGTTTCTAGTGCAAAATTACATATAAAGAAAAAATGTAGAAACAACATTCCAATTAACCTAATTATCCCACATGACAATTCCGTGGGATGGAAAAAAAGGAGATGCTCTATAGGGGGGCATCTCCAAATAATCAAGTCGTTTAATGGGGGAGTAGTTTATTTGTGTAACAAAGATATTCCATATTGCATGAAAGATTACTTCAATCAGCAAGCGTTCAATGCTTTAATTAGCTCACGCTTAAAAGCCTCATTCATTCTATTGAATTGCTTTGCAATTTGTGAATAACTTATTGTCGCACCGCTAATGTGGGCACGCAGTTCTTTTACCTTTGATTGGTTCTCGCCCTTTTCGTCAAGGCATATCTCCAATATGTCTTTATGTGACAGATTCTCAAATATCCCTTTGCTTGAAAGAAAACCAAGTAACTCATAAATCCTGTTATGATACTTGAAATTCCCCAAGTCGCTGTCATAATGATTTAATATACTCCTGTTAGCAGGATTGTTGAACATTGTTTCAACTTTCCTGAGATTTACAGCAATAAGATCAAAGCGTACTTTACGATTAAACCTATCTACACATATAGAACCAACTAGTCTATCAAAATTTTGCACTATTGTGTGAAAATCACATAAAAACTTATCTTTTTGTGAAACGGGTGGAATACTATTTTTTTGCGTACATCTATCTAATGCATATTCAGCATCTGTGTGCCCCAATTGTTTAGCGCGTTCATAGCATATAATAGCATCGGCATAATTGTTAGCTGTTTCATGACTTTCTCCAATTTTCATCCACGCTTCTGGACTGCCATATTCTGCAGCTTTCTTGTACCACTGTTCTGTAACATCCTGAGGTACTTTAAAAATAGAAGAAAGGCTGTGATCATACTTTCGAATGAAATCAATTGCTTTTTGATGATGAAGTTCTGCAGCGCGTGAGAAACAAAGAAATGCTCGATGGTAATCAGGAATCCGTTTCGGATTTGTATAAAAGAAACTTTTTCCCCATGTGTATAATTGTTCGCAATCTGTTTCCAACCGAATATCCTCCTCTGTCAATGAAATGACATTTCTTGCAGGGCTCCATTCTATAAACATATATTTCTGATGTCCTGGATTGATATCAAAAGTCATTTCCTTTATTTGTCCGGTATCATTGTTAATGATGTAGAAATTATGCTCTCCGCTTCGATTTACAGAGTATTTGAACGGGTGATGCTTGTCGACATTGGAATCAAGTGTCGCTATTAGGTAACCATACTCATATATATTACAATCGCCATTTGAATATATGAGAAAATCAGAGGTGTTCTCATAAGAAACCCTGTTTTCCTCAAAGTATTTGTAAGTAGGCTTGGATGACAGATTCTCAATAATTGCCTTCATGTCATTGGTGTCATTCAACTCAAATGTATCTAATTCAAGTATTTGCCCATCGTATAGAAAGTGTACTTCTTTGGGAAGATTTGTTTTTTCAGGAAGTTTATATCCATTAAGACAAATCACAATAATATTCTTATTTTGATTGAAGCCTTCTAATAGTTCTTTACCGAACCAGGATCCTAAGAACTTTTCATCTCCTTCATTCAAGGCCATAAATGAGCGTTCATCTAACAAGATAATAACATCCTTGACAGGCGCTATGATTTCTGAGATGTGCTTAATAAAGTCGTTTTCGCGCAGTTTCCTACTATAAAACACAGAATATCCGTTATTCCTTAGTCTTTCAAAAACTAATGATGCAGCAACTATGCTGGTTAATGTTCGCTTGTAGCATAAATAAATCTCTGAATTCATATTTCAATCTCCTTTTTTTATACTTAATAATTTGTTGTCTCTTTCAATTTATACAAAGTATATCCTATTTCAGATGCACATGTGCATATGTATTCCAATACCAATTAATAGTTTCTTCCAACCCTTTATAGAATGAATATCTTGGCACATAGTTTAGGTATATCTTGGCTTTCTCTATGCTTGCCAATGAATGTGGTATATCTCCTGTCCTATTAGGGCCATAGATAGGGTTAATATTACCGATTTCAGGATTATATCGAATTAAAATGCCCTTTATGAAAGATACTAATTGGTTAATGGTAGTTCTTTCTCCACAAGCAGTATTATAAATCTGGTTAATTGCTTGTGGTTTTGAAGTGTTTAGAGCCAGCTCGTTCATATAAATGACATTGTCAATGTATGTAAAATCACGACTATTTGAACCATCGCCATTAATGCAGGGCTGTTTTAAACTCATAAATTGCTTAATAAAAAGAGGGATAACTGCCGCATACATACTGTTCGGGTCTTGCCTTCTTCCAAATACATTAAAGTATCTTAGCCCGATGAATTCCATATTGTATGTTTTTGCAAAAACATCTGCATATAATTCATCTACCAACTTTGTAAGAGCATATGGAGACATCGGCTTGCCAATATTGTCTTCGACCTTGGGAAGGTCTTTGCTGTCCCCATAAGTAGAGCTGCTCGCTGCAAAAATGAAACGCTTTATCTTCAGATCTCTGGCAGCAACTAACATATTTAGAAAACCACCGATGTTTACATCATTGGTTGTTATGGGATCATTAATACTCCTAGGAATGCTCCCCAAAGCGGCTTCATGTAAAATATAATCTACGCCGGAGGCTGCTTTAATACATGTCTCAAAACTACGAATATCACCCTCTATTAGTTGGAATGAATTTGGGCGATTCTCCATTAATGCGGCAACATTTTCCATATGGCCAGTAGAGAAATTGTCCAAACAAAGGACATTATGTCCTTTGTTTACAAGGTATTCACATAGGTTGGAACCTATAAAACCTGCACCGCCTGTTACTAATATCTTGCTCATATTTTTACTATTTGCACATCAACATTTCTGTTTTCAATATCTATTATTAAGAAACCTTCCTGCCCCTTGTCAAGTTCGTATTTTGGGAAGTCTTTATTAAATGCAAAACCCACAGATGGTGCAGAAACAAAAGTTTTACCATATTGTTTGTGTATCATATGATAGTGTATATGGCCATAAAGAATTAAAATAATGATTCTGTAATGTTGGATGGTGTCATTAAATAACTCTCTATTTTTAAGGATTTTGTTGGTCATCCAGCCACCAGGATCAATTGATGGATGATGCATAACAAGAATTGATGAATTATCTTGTCCTGATATGCTATTGCTGAGATATTGGAAATCATTTTCGAATAGAACACCTCTTGAACGGTTCAGATTTGGATAGCTCTCATCTGGAGCAACTGTATTCAGAGGTATAAGTTGAATCCCATTAATCGTTATAGGATTCTTAATGATACTTTTTGATGATTCAGCAAAGTCGAAGAAGGTCTCAATGTTATCGTGATTTCCTGGACACCATAAAACTGGTATAGATAACGAGTTTAACATGTCGTCAGCATATTGGTAGGTCAATAGATTCCCATCATCGGCTATATCTCCAGAAACAACGATACAATCAATATTGGGGATGCTGCCAATTGAATTAAGTGCTTTTACAAATTGCTTATATGTGTCTACTCCCCAGATTGGATGTTTGTCTGAGGTTAGATGCAAATCTGACATATGTATAATTCTCATGCTCATCTCACACGCTTATTTCCAAGTCAAATTCTATTTCTTTACATATGTTCGAAATACCATTCATATTGAGTACCATATGCGTCGATTTGTAGGTACTATTAGTAACTCCTTGCTCGAAAACATGTTTCATTTCCGAGATATTATCAATCTTACGAATGTCGTAATAACAGCCAAGTTTTTCTATGTTTCTTGTTTGTTCGTCATCTTCTTCATTGTTGAGTACGGACATGCTGAATACTGTTTTATTTCTCCCCTGCATACTTTCTAATAACGAATTGTATGCTCCGCTGCATATAACAAAATCTGCAGAAGCATGGAGCTTATACAGGAGGTTTGTCCATTTGATAATTCTCACATTCGCGTTTACACAATCTGGAATCTCTTTTAGCAAAGGACTATAATAACCTAAAACAATATCAAACTGGAAATCTTCAAATCTCTTATCTTGTGAGAGTTTAATACATTCCTTGATGAAAGAGGCCCCTTTTTTACCTCCACCATCAGAACATACCACCCATTTTTTATAAGAATCTCTATGCCATTCCAGTTTAGTTTGCTTCACTTCATTTTCAGAAACGGGATAAGTAACAAAGCCTGAGTATACCATCTTAGCTCTTATACTCATGGGAAGCCATAAGAATGAAGAAGGTGAGGTGACAAGAGAATCACTTGCTACAAATATTTTGTTATAATACCTTTCCAAATATATATTATTCCGTTCAGAGAAGACATCATTATGAGCCAAAGCGTCACCACCAATTTCACTCCTTAGTATAAAATACTTTTTGCATGAGAAACCAGTAATTATTGAAAACAACTCAAGTCTTTTCCCTAATGGAAGATAATCAGTAATAAAAGCATCAGGCTTATAGCTAAGCACAAGATTTCTTAAGCAGATGATCCTTTTCCCATTTACTTCAGCATTGGTTTTGCCTTTGTCTCGTTCTTCATAAAAATTGGGCAAAAAATAGTAATCAATACCAGAATGTACTAATTCTGGGAGTGCCTTATGGCCAGAGACAACAAGCACATTGCATCTGTTAGAAAAACCAGATGCAATTTTAATGAGTCTCATCAGGTGTCCTAACCCTGTACCATCATACGCGAACAGCAAAACCTTCTTCTTTTCCATCCTCAGAGTGATAAGATTTTTTCTAATGCGATGTCATTACCACATTCAAACTTGTTATTAGCAAGTCCTCTTTCTATCATATTCAAGCAGAGATCCTTTAAATCATCTGACGTAATCTCTAAAGATGCAGGAACAATATTTGAATTTGAGAGGCAATTCATATTCTGTTTTTGCTCATCTTTCCTATAAGAACAACCAGAGACAAAAGATATAGCCGGGATTCCCAAATATACCAGTTCGCTTAATGTATTACGACCAGATCGTGTTATTACAAGGCATGCATCTGAATAGTATTTAGATGAATCTAGAACCTGATTATAAATTGATACGTTTTGTGGGATGGAATTCTCGTTTATTGCATCGTAGATGTTCTGACTGGAACATACTATGTGCATTCTGTAGTCTGGGAGGCTGTTTGCAACTCTGACACAGAGTTCGCCAATTCTTATCGTGGACTCGAAGAACTGATGTCCGACGTTAACAGTCCCACCACCTAACAGACAGTATATGTTTTTCTTGGGATGGTTGACAATTCTGAATATCTCTTTTCTAATAATTGTCCCAACAGAGATGTATTTACCATATTGGGATGGTGGAATAATAGTCCGTAATCCATGGATGACAGCCAAATCTGCTAAAGAATATAGGTTGTTGAAATAATCCATCGCCTCTTTGTCATTGCTGGGATTATCAACATCAGCAGGATTAAGCAAGGCTACTACATTCAAATGCTCATGAGATATTTTTATGGATTGTACCATTAATGGTTCTCCGTCTACAATGACAACATCCGGTCTGAATTCTTTTATGGTCCTATGGATATAGGCACCCATCTTATTTGTAGGAAGAAGACCAATAGAACAATAGTCCATAGGAACTGTCTCTTGTAAATCGGCATAACCTTTTGATTCAAGGTATCGATTGCCTTGAAGATATGAGATAATCTTGATTTCACATCCATATTGCTCCTTTAGTGTTTCAAGTAGTGATACACCAGAAACAACTCTCCCAAGTCCAGGGAACCCCCTAAATATACCAAGAATCTTTTTCATTTCTCTAACGAAAGCATTTTATAAATGTCCGATATTGAATATCTTCTTAATTGCAACTTATCTATCGCCAATGAAGTTCCACCCAGTGAAACAGCAAAAGCATATTTATAATACTTCTCGACACAGAACTTTATAAATCTATTATAAGAGCCATATGGATATGCATAGGTTATAACATCACCAACGATATTCGACAACACCCGTTTTGATTCTGAGAGTTCATATTCGACCTCTTTGTCGCTAAGCTTCAATAGATTTCGATGAGTTACACCATGTGAGGCAATTTCCCACCCATTGTCTTTGAGTTTTATTATATCATCAAGGTCTAAATGCTGCCGTAGTGTAGCATCTTTATTGTTCCATTTGTTATCTTTTCCTATTAAATCTGTACAAACGTACACCGTAGCAGTATAGCCGTACTTAGCAAGCATTGGCATAGCCACAGATAACAGATTCTTGTATCCATCATCGAATGTACAAACAACATATCGTTTACGTTCTTCTTTAGTTTTACCCAAATAATCCCTCATAGAACATAATCCATAACCACAATCATGAATGAAATCCACGAACTGTTGGAAGACAGTTATGGGGGTTGTTATACTATCATGTAATTCACCACAGACATCATGCAGTCCAACTGCCAATATATTTTCAATCCCCAACTGCTTGGGAACAGATGTGTTGTATGATAAAAGACTATGCCATTTGCTAGCAACCAATTCCCTATTACATTCCCTTTCCAAAATAGTCCATGCCTGTTCATAGAATTCTTCTAGATCTGGTTTATTTATAAGCTGTATTAATTGGCCAGCCATTTTCTTGGGATTAAAAGAGTCAAAGAATAGCATCGGGAACTCTTTGTATAATTGCTCTGCGATAAATCCGGTGTTTGAACTGATGAACGCATGCCCTTTTTCTAATGCCTCTGTAATTGAATTAGGATGTCCTTCACAGACTGATGCCTGAATATAGAAGTCCCAATTTGACATTGTATTACTCAGTTCTTCTCGTGTTTTATAACTATGGAATACAACATTACTGCTTATCTCCAAATTATTGATAATAGAAATATAACTATTTCTTAAATCTGAATCAATCTCTCCGACAAGCTCTAGAGTTATAGGAATATCGACAATTGCTTTAAATTCTGATATCATGTATAAAAGATTACCGATTCCCTTTTTCTCATTCAAGTGAGAAGCAGCACATCCAACAACTACCTTCTGGGGGAGATTTGGAAAGGAGATGGAGTCCTTCTTTTGACCCAATTCATTAGGGATAATGGTCACTTTGCCGTTTGTACCAGGAGCAATACTCAGAACATTATTTGTCATTTCATGTGAAAGACAGACAATTTTGCTTGCTCTCCGACATGCTTCTATCGTATACCAGCTATCATCTACTGACCATTTTGTAATATTGATATCACTTCCTCTAAAATTCAGAATGAACCTCGCCCTTAATCGATCAGCCAAAAGGGAAGCATAATAGCCATTATATCTGCCACCAAAACCAATGACAACGTCAATGTTATTATATTTGTATTCATCTTCCTTTAACTTATATTCTTTTCGAATACCGTCTTCTGTAGCAGGGTTAATGCCTCCCCGGGCAGTAACAATAGGATATTCTGTGGAGAGGGATACTTGAACGTTATGCTCAGATGATAAAATGTTCATCAAACGGGTGCAAGATAACGACATACCTCCGCCGTCATAGCCATATTCTGTTGTTATAATGAGGATGTTCATGATCTTTCTATCAAATATAATGTTTTACTTTTCTTGTTCTCTGGGTACTTATAAGTTATCCATGATTTAATAGCGCATTCAGGGTAACTATTACGAATATCTGTCGAATTGAGCCTTATATGCAAAGGAAACTCATCGTCATCTATAGTGTATGAATCATCAATGACCTCTAATATGAAATATTGAGGATTGCCTGCAGATTTGTAAAATGAGCGCAATGAATCAAGATATTCTGACTTGTCATTTGTATGATAGGCATAAGCACAATTTACAAGTATTAGTATATCGCAACTATATGCATTTCCATTTGGATATTCTGAGGTGAAAATGATATTGTCTCTATTAAAGAGGTCTTTAATCCGTTGTCTGGCCTTACCTGCCAGAAGGGAATCTTTCTCAAATGAGGTAATATTCCTATATCCTAAATAACACAGAATGGAAGTAATTGCGCCTAAGCCACACCCGATTTCAATAACACGGCTATTCTTATCTAAAGATTGGAGAATAGCATAAGTGGTTTCCCAATATTTGGGAAACACATCTTCGCAATACTGCCGATTCCAAGGAGCTAGCAAATTGTCTTCAGGATGGCTTTGATTATATGTCTTTAGCATTGATTGAAGTCTTTCCATAACACACGAAATTGACTTAATACAAATTCTTTCCCTCTCTCTAATGCCAGGGGGGATGTACCTCCCTTCAATATACATGATTGTAGCGTCATCTCAGGCAGAACTCGAACTTCGCCATATTTTCTACAGCGTTCTATGTCTTTTGTAAAGCATGGAGAGTCAATATATAGGACAGTTATTCTATGGTTGCCGTTTTCTAATGTAAAACGAATGGCTCCAGTTCCTTTGTCAATTCGCTCAACAGCTTTTGCCTGAAGAAGAGGATATATTTTCTCTTTAAATCTATCGCTGCCAGTAAGACCAATCTGAGGAAGTAGCTTTAGAGGAAGTTCATTCTCCAATGCAAATTCAAGCACCTGGACAAACTTACTCATATCAAGACTTTGTATGACGCTATTTAATCCGATATTAATGCCTGAATCCTGTACCTTTTTTATCGTTTCTACAACCTTCATATAATTACCTGATCCTGTGCTGTCTCGAAAATCAGCATCTGAAGCAAATGGGAATTGAATGTTGAATTTAACACGAGTTGATGATAATTCTTGAATCTGTGTATCGGTAATTAGTGACAGATTGGTAGCACATCCGATGTCGCTTGCCGTATTATCATCTGCATATCGAATCATTCTTATAAGATCTTTATTTAAGAAAGGCTCACCCCCACTAAAGCATAATTCAGAAATGTCCTGGTCCTTAACGAAATCTATCAGTGTCTTGAAATTATCGTATGACATATGCCGTGAAGGAGAATACTTTGATTGTCCCTCATTGTGACAGAAACGGCATCGATAATTACATCCGTTAGCCACAAGAATACGTATCTTATCCCAATATATCTGGCTCATGCTAAAATAATTTTGGCACCATAAAAACGTTCCAGTTCTTCCATTTTTTCACCCTGCAAGTCCTTTCCGTCTGAATTGTACATTTCGTTAGGCAAAATCATCACATCATTTTTGTCTGGATGGAATTGCTCTCTGATGTCACCATGGTTTAAAAGACCAGCTACAGATACAGATCCGCCATACAAGTGATTTTCTATAAGATTTGTTTTCACATACGGCATATCTTCAAATGCCTTTGTAAAATATTCATATCCCGATAAAGGGCAAATGAGATTGACAAATGTACCTTCTGGTAAATTACTGATAATCTTCTTTTGAGCATCGATTCTTTCATCAGCATCGATGAAATACTCATTATTACCACCTCTAAACGCATCCTTTAGGATAGGTACGGTAAAAACAACATCTGGATAGTTTTTCTTGATCCATTGAATACATTCCTCGTAATTGTCAATACTGGCCTGAGACAACTTCTTCAATCTAGATTGAGAAATGGCTGTATGTTCCATTCTTCTTACTAGAATTTGTCTGACCTTCCTATTTACACCTAATTCATATAGCAACTCCAGATCCTTCTTCACTTCATCCAAATTCCCTGTAAAAATCAGAGTACACTTATTTAGAGGGGCATGTTTTAAGAGATACATGGTTCTCTCTCTTTCTGAGCGTGGAATGATAGCCTCTCTCTGCTCCTGCATGGTTATCAGTGACAGATCAACCCCATAGTTGCTTATACTATTCAGGAAGTCCACTTTATCTTCACGAATATAGGCACCCGTGGTTACTGTTGTCACTTTTTTAGTTGGGAAGTGCTCAGAGGTAATTTTAATAAAATCATATATTTTAGGGTGTAGGAAAGGGTCTGTATGAGGAGCTACGAGAACTCCTGCGCCAAGTCTAACGTAGTTGACATTGGAATTTACATACTGGAATCCCTTCAGCAAATCTTCCTCGTCTATTTGAGGAATCTTTGGATAATGCCCCAAATAGGAATCTGTATGTACCTTACAGAAGACACAGCCTATGCCACAATACTGGCTAAGTATTGGGATATTTCCAAATGTAGCAATCTCCATTCGGAATGCGTCAAACTGTTCCTGATTTAATATCATAAATACATTCCTGCGTTAAAATACCGAGTAGTCTTGACTGTCATTGCATGCTGAACATAACCCAATTCTTTTGTTCTCTAACAAAGCCAATCGGAAATCATTGTACGATTTGGCATTCCATGAGTCAATAAGAGAATCCCTCATTACGTTTCCGAAACAGGTGTCATACATAAAATCGTCACAGCACAAAAGGATGTCACCATTATACGCAATTGTCAACTTGCGGAAGGGATAATTGCAGAAACCGAATTCTTCTTTCTTGTATTCCTGGGGGATATTACCAGCATAATTCGGCAACTTTTCATCAAAGCTACGTTTCTTAAAATAAACTTTAGGATTGTTCCCGTAGGCCTTATGAACCGACTCAATATTTGACGACCACTTTTCGGGATATTTGTCTCTGTCCCCTCTGTAATCATTAATATTGATATTATCAAGCCCTATTGAGAATAGTTTATCTAATAGTTCTACTGTCAAAAGACGACCATTTGTTGTTATATCTATAAACAAGCGCTGGGATTTACTTTTGGCATACTTAATCATATCTTCAAGCCTGTCTTCTAACAGTGGTTCATTTGACAGCATGAGAGCAACTCTTCCGTTATAACCGATTGAAACAAGTTGGTCAATAATTGTGCTATAGCACTCCCAAGTCATGAGGCCCAATGGCTTTTTATTAAAAGCGTGTGGGCAAAACGGGCAGTTGTTATTACAGTCTGTCCTTGTTTCAACAAGGACCTGTTGGAACATGGGGAAATGGCTATGAGTAGTGTAATAATCTCTAAGATATGAGATATCTGACTCATGAATATTTCCATCTCTGACTGACATGTTATTAACCTGTTGTATCATAAAAAATCCTCCAGCTCTATTGTTGTTTTTGCTTTATACTGCAGATTATTAATGCACTTGTGCTTTACTGCAATAATTGCCATATCATAGTCATTATCTGAAATGTCTTCCTTAGAAATGATGATATTTAACCCGTATGTATTCTTGACCTCATTTGGATCTACAAGCGGGTCGTAGCATTCAATCTTCCTGACAGATTTAGACAGAATGTCTATCAACTCTGCGACTTTTGTGTTTCTAACGTCACCAACATCTTTCTTGTATGAAAAACCGAGAACCAACACACATAGATTGTCACGATCAGGGAATGTATCATTCACATAGCCAACAATTCGTTTAGCAACGAGCCCTACTTTAGCTTCGTTAATGGACCTTGCTGTTTCAATTAGCTGCAAATCTGTACCTTTTGCTTTAGCTCTTGCCAAGAGATAATATGGGTCAACGCTAATACAGTGTCCTCCCACTAAACCAGGATAGACTTTTGAGAAGTTCCATTTCGTCGAAGCGCAATTTGTAACTTCTTTGATATTCAAACCTTCAGTGAGGCAATAATCTGAATACTGGTTTGCAAGAGCAATTAGCACATCGCGTTGTACGTTCTCGTACATTTTAGCGGCTTCAGCAGTCTTAATTGAGCTTGCCTTGATGATTCCGGCATTGAAAACATTATTATAAATATTATAAATAGCATCAAGAGTCTCGTTGTTCTGAGCAGACACGATCTTTGGAGTATTTGCTAAGCCATGCTCATTGTCACCTACATTAATTCTTTCTGGAGAATAGCCAACAAAGAAATCCGAATTACTCTTCAAATTGCTCCCTTTTTCTAAGATGGGAATACAAAGCTCTTCCGTGGCTCCTGGATATACAGTCGACTCAAAAACAATCACATCACCCCTTGATATTATCTGAGACAAGGAGTTGCATGCATCTTCTAATGCAGAGATATCAGGAGTATTTTTATCGTCAATTGGAGTCGGAACCGTAATAATATAAAAATTGCAATTGGATATAGCATCCCATGAGTTACTAATAACACAACGTCTCATTAAATCAGTGACCTCAGAAGATGAAAGACAGCCTTTAGCATCTATTCCTGATAAAAGTTGTTGAATGCGCATGTTATTAGTATCAAGGCCCCAGCAGTTATACTTGCTGGAGAACAGTGACAGAATAGGCAATCCAACATAGCCTAATCCGATAACGCTGATTCTTATTTCTTGCATATTCATATCGCTAGGTCTTAATGAGAGTAAATCCACATACCTTTGGATGGTGCAAAGATACAACAAACTCCTTATATATCAAGCTTATTTGGCTTCACAAGCCTTGTGGAAATAACATTTAATCGCCTGATAGCATCCTGCATGATGTCATAATGGTCAAATGCCAGATGTGGCAAGTCAGACAGTGGCCACCATTCTGCTTTGGCAGCATCATCTTGGCCAGTGACAGCAATAGGCTCATCGATAATGGCCAGATAAGCGACGGTAATAGTTCTCCCTCTTGGGTCACGATCAATCTTGGAATACGCTCCAATCTGATGAATGTCTGAAAGTCGCAGTCCTGTTTCTTCCTCCAACTCACGGATAGCACATTCCTCTGTGGTCTCATCCATATTCATGAAACCGCCGGGAAATGCCCATCCACCCTTAAACGGCTGGTCACCTCTCTGAATCAGTAGCACCTTCGGCTCTGCCTCCCTCGTTATCACGATGCAGTCTGCTGTAACTGCAGGTCTTGGATATTTATATGTGTATGCCATATTTTACAAGTTTATCTACTAACTCCTTACAGTTGCTTTATTCGTTACCATTCTCTCGTTCTTTCAAAAACCGCTTCAGCAGGAAGGTGAGGAAATACGGGAAAGTGTAAAACTGCCCGTTCCACCCGATGTTCTTGTAGCCCAGTTTGATGCCGTACTTCACGTCGGAATAGGAATCCCACTTAATGAGATTGTTCAGCGAGGCCGTGGCGTTGTCCTTTGCCTTCACCTCCACCGGTATCAACGAATTGGCATCACGAACAAAAAAGTCCATTTCCAGTGCGGGATTCTCGCGCTTGTAGAAATACAACTGCTCGTAGCCCGACTTGCGCAGCATCTCACCGACAATGTTTTCGTATATTGCCCCCTTGTAGGTACCGAAGTTCTTGTTGGCACGCAGGTCTTCCTGTGCCTCCTCGTCTAATGATGCTATGAGCAGGCCCGTGTCGTGATAATACAACTTGTAGTAGTCGGCCATGTAGTTGCCCTTCAGCGGCAGCTCCACGTTGTTCAGACAGTAGCACACGTTGATGACACCCGCTTCCTTCAGCCAATCGACGGCACCCACATATTCCCGGTTCCTCGCGCCCTTGGCAATCTTCGTGATCTGGTACTTCTTGTTGTCTTTCGCCAGGAAGGTGGAGATGTGGCTATAGACGGCCAACAGCTTTGCTTTGTCCGTCTGCTTGGCGTACTTCGTGATGTCCTCCTCGTAGTCCTTCAGCAGTTGCCGTTGCAGTTCCAAGGTGCCTCCGAAGTGGCCGTTGTCGATGTACATCTTCACCACTTCCGGCATCCCGCCCAGGCTCATATAGTCGCGGAACACATCCATAATGGTGTCCATCTCCAGTTGTGAAAACGGCTTCAGCTCCACCATGTGGCGGTACATATCTTCAATCTGTTTTGGCTGATAGCCCTTGGCCCAAAGAAACTCCTCGAAGTCCATCGAGAACATGTCGAAGTCATCCTTAAAGCCCACAGCGTTGCTTTCTATTTCCTCATAATAGATGCCCATCAGCGAGCCACTACAGATGACGTCGTACCTTCCGTCCTGGCAGAACGACTTCAACGAGGTGGCGCAATCGGGACACTTCTGCAGTTCGTCGAAGAATATCAGCGTCTTCTGTGGGATAAACCGCCACGTTGGCTCCATCAGCGAGATGTTCTTGATGATGGTCTCTACCTCGTAGCCAGCGTCAAAGATAGCCCTGAATTTCTTCTGTAGCACAAAGTTAATCTCGATGACCGACTCGTAGTTGGCCTTTGCGAATGCCCTGATGCTCTCCGTCTTGCCAATCTGTCGGGCACCCTTCACTATCAGCGGCTTCCTTTTTGGGTTGTTTTTCCAATCCAAAAGATATCTGTCAATCTTTCTTTTAAGCAATTTCATATCGCAAAATCACATTTTCGACTGCAAATTTAAGAAATAAATCACATTTTTCGGCTATTTCTTAAAAGAAAAATCACATTTTTAGTATTTGTTACGTATCAGGCATACCTTAGTTCCAACCTTCTTCGTCATTATTCTCCATATATTACAATTCCTTGAATGCCTCCAGCAGCATCTTCATACCCTCAGTGGCTGTGGTTTTGAAGTGGGTGAAGCCCAAATGCGTGCATTGCTCCATCTCTCCTGGATCAATCACGAACTTGGGCACTTCATGGTGGGCATAGTTGATGAACCCTGCTGCCGGATAGACCTTCGGCGAGGTACCGATGACCACGAAGATGTCGGCCTTGCTCACGATGTCAATGGCAACATTCATGCTGTCAACATACTCACCAAACATCACGATATAGGGCCTCAGTTGCGAACCGTCCTCTGCCTTATCCCCCACCCTGATGGGCGTTGTCAGCGGATATTCCTTCACACATGTCGTGCGGTTATCCATCGAGCAGACCTTGCTCAGTTCCCCATGCAGATGGATGACCCGTGTCGAGCCAGCCCGTTCGTGCAGGTTATCCACATTCTGCGTGATAACCGTCACCTCATGCTCTTTCTCCAGTTCTGCTATCATGCGGTGAGCATCGTTCGGCTCCACCTCGGCCAGCTTTTTCCGTCTCCAATTATAGAAGTCAAGGCACTTCTGCGTCTCATTATAGAGGGCATCCGTACTGGCCAGGTGAACCCACTCCTCGTTAGTCCACATGCCATCCTTACCACGGAATGTACTCAATCCGCTTTCGGCACTAACGCCCGCACCTGTCAGAAATACAATATGTTGTCGAGTCATATCACTCCATTTCGTCAGGACTGTCGTAAAACTCCATCGCTGCGAGGGCTTCATCATTATTGCTGAATTCAGAATCCTCTTCGAAGATTTCTTCCACTTCGTCAGCGACTTCTCTATTCTCCAGCTGCTCTATCTCCACCTTCTGTTTCTCGGGTGTAAACGAGCCAACCTTACCCGATTTTATTCTGTGTCTCATAATTCCTATCTCCTGTTTAATACATTTGTTATGCTGCAAGCAGTAAAGCTGCGATTGCTCCAAGCCCCTCTGCCGCAATTTTTCCAAGCCAACTGTCATCTGTCAGTTTATGTTCCACGATGTAGTCACGAAGTTTTAGGCGCCAGACTTTATTCTGTAATAGTTCCCACAAATCATCATCAAAAGTCGCATAACTCACTTTCTCTTTTAGCCAGCGCTTTGATGGAGTCACACTTTCTTGTGGCTTATCCATATATTGTAAACGCCAGAACCCATCTGATTGAAGATGCCAAAACGGGTTTGAGATGTCTGCTGGCTTGTCAAACTGGGAGTTTCGAGTATATTGCTTCATCAGAGCAAGATACTTTTCTTCCAGCCAATCATTCAAGGTGAATTGGTTGGTCGTAAATACTCCGCCATCGACACCATCAATTAGGGCCAACAGTAACACCGGCTTGGCCACGATGACCTCACCATGTATCTTTGCCTGCCTTATGCTCATTATCCGCTTGGTATAATGTGCATAACATTGTTCGTAGTTATAGAAATGTAGTGTTCTATTCATATGCATCATTATTTAATTTCTACCGAGCCATCTGCTTTTGTGTGTAACATACCAGATTGTTCGGCAAGGTCTAAGTCGCGAAGCGTTTCAAAGACCGACTTACCTGTACGTTGAGCCATATGACTGACAAGGAATGCCTTATTTTGGCTATTTACCCACTTACACTTCTCTTTCCAAAGATTTTCTTGAACTTCCCAGGGTTTGTATGCCATACTTCTTTCATTATAGTTTAATCCCAACCTTCTTCGTCATTATTCTCCATATACCGGCTCATGCCATTGTCGTCCATATCATCTTCTGATGCAGGATCGAAACCACGCATATTGTCATACTTCGTCGATTTGCTTGTATTTGAAGACGAAGAAGATGAATTCACTCGTGTAGACGGATTCTCTTCTTCTTTTGATGATTCAATCTGAACGGAAATTGCTACTGTATCAGCCTGCGACTCTTCAGCTATAGGCAGACCATCAATAACCATCGGTTCCGTCTGCTTTTCTTTATTGCCACATGCCAGAAGAACTATACACGCAGATATTGCAATAAATGTCATCATCTTCTTCATCCCATCCATCATATCAAATCCTTAAAATACCCAAAGTCACCATCAACCAATATCCTTCGGTCGAGGCCAACATTTCTTTTCTCGCACGATGTCTCAGATACCATTGCACATGAGAAGCAAGCTGCATAATTCAACTGATCCTCGTTTTCCCAGCAGATTGGGTCTGAGGCACAGTTCATGGCCCTTTGCATTGCCTTACGAATAATATTCTCTATCAATTCAGGCTGACCTTGCCAAACCAATCCACCCATGCTTCCCTCTGCGCCATCCGTTGTATATATAAGTACTCCGCACATCCTGTCAGAGAAATACAGTCGTTCACTCATACTGGCAGTTGGATAACCACAAGAGAACTCCAGTTCCTTCATCAGAATATGTGAGAATGTGTGAAGTACTAAGAATCTTGCTATTCCTCCAAGCTTCATCTCACGATAAATGCTCTCAAAGGTGTCGTCATGTTCATTCATAGCCTTATAATGCTCTTTGAACAAATCCTCGTGGCTGCTCATCCATGTCGACATGGTTTCTTCATTGAAGCTAAAGAAAAGACCCTCACCAAAGCTCTGAACCGCAGGCATCGTCAATACATCTTCTGGTGCTTCGCTGAATATCTTCATTCGATTGGGGTAATCAATTGTTCCATCGTCCTTCAATTCTGGCTGTGGCATACTGACACGCGAGAAATTAATCTGTGTATTACTTACGCCAAGCGTACTTACTTGTTGTATTTTGTGGAAGTAATGACGAAGAGGTTCTGGCAACTCAATATCATTGAATATCAGCTTGTCGTTAGATTCTAACGATTTGTTATTCTTTTGGAAGACCTCAAATTCCTCGAATCTGTACTGTTCACGAACATCGCCAGATTCATCGCCTTTTCCCTCACCCAGAAACGCATTGATAACTTTTTGTGCTTCATCCTCGTTTAGTGTGTAGTCGCTGTCATCGGCCTTTGAAATAACATACTCAATAAGGCTGTCAAAGTCATCCTCAAAGCAATGTTCCGAATAATCCTGCTTAGTTGCCCCCGGATGCTTCTTTGTATATTTGTCAAACCACTTCTCTGTCATCAGTGTCAGCACCTTTTGCATCTTCTCATCCAGCACATTTGCTCCAGTCCTATAATCATCAGGAATGTACAGGCTACTGAAGTTCTCTGCATAATAAACACTATTACTTGTCACCAATGCCCACTTCATGGTCGATCGTTTGTTCTTCTGCATACATGCTGCATAATCCTGCAGGCCAATCCCCTCCCATGGTTTGTCACCTGGGCACAATGGCTGTAGGTTCATGATACCTTCAAGGCTGACAGTCTTGCCACAACATTTGCATTTAAGCATACCAAAGCTCTCAGTATGACTACGGTTCTCCAACCATTGCAGTTCGTGTTCACCATTATTATTCTCAGGGCAAGGGTCGCTTTCGTAGTTAAACAAATCGAAACCTTCTTCTGTCACCCGCTTCCCTTCATTGAGCTTTGCCGAGAAGTATTGTTGCCAAGGAATATCAGAGATATGCCCATTAGGACAAATCAATACCATTGAAGACTGTTCCAACAGTTCATGGACTTTATTCTTCCCCTCTTGCAATCTTGAGTCATTTATTCTCCTATATGTTTTTGTATAAGGGTCACGTGGTGGAGCAAAATATCTGAGGTCACCGTTATTACAACCTTTTTCCTTCCATATTCTGATCCATTCCTCTACAGGCTTAAAGTCTTTTTTTGTACGTGAGAAGAACCAGCGGGGGAAAACAATGGCTGGAACAGTAAAAGTACTTTCCTCTAATTTACTGTTTGGATGTATTTCCTTGTATCTGATGTTTGCTGGATGCTCATCCACGTTACAATTGTTGTAAGCGTCAAGGGAAATATGTGGAATAGCTACCAAACAACGCAGATGTGTCATTCCCTCTGTCGCACGCAGGAACCCCACGAACCGATTGTCATCTATTATTTCGACTCCTGTTTCCTCAGAAACCTTAGAAGCATTCAGAAGTTCAGAACTATGCCTTTTCAAATACTCGGAGACAGCAGACACACTGCCCCATTTAGATGAGGTTAGTGGCATTACAAAGCCGCCCCATTTTGTAGCCACAATAGAGCCAACACCTGCATTTGAAGAAAGAACTTTGTACTTTCCAATGCCCTGATTGAATTGTCTTGTAGTCTTAATTTCCATCGTTTCCTACTCTTATATGAAGCACAGCTTCTGGTTCAACAATACGTAGCGACTGTGGTACTGTCCATAGGTTATCACCATTGGATTCGTCATATCCTGCAGGGATGCTAAACAATGCCGCAGCATTTTGATACTGGGTCGAATTGTACACCAACCCATCTACTTCATTGGCTTTAGCCTCCCACTGACCTATAGCTTCATCAACAAACCGAATAATATTGTCTCTCAGTTCTGGGGTGAGAAGGCCTTTTTCCAACTGGCTAATCTCCGGCTTTTGCATTCTCTCATATCGCTGGTTGAAGTAATCAGCCACCATTTGTTTAATCTGGTCGCTCAGATTGCTTTCATTGATTTTGCTGGCACTATTACGATCGGCAAGCTTATCATAGGAGTGTCTCACTATAGCTGCCAAATACAATGCAAGGTATTTCTCAACAGATTTCTTAGAGAATGGCGTTATTGAAATTGGCTCAACATAAAAATACAGCTTTTCGTGGAACTCCCTGAACTTCTCATAGTGTGATACATCTCTCGAACGGAAAGGATTGTGAAGAGTCAGTACAAGTCCTTTCTGCTCACGAGCCACACGGGAACTAGCCTGAATGTACTCGGCAATGTTTCTTGGCATGGAGTTCATGATAATGGTGTTAAACCTACTGACATCCAAGCCAACAGAAATCATGTTGGTAGCTAAAATGTAGTCTGGGGGAGTGCTCCCTTTAACCCATTCTCCATTCTCTTTATGAGGCAGTCGTTTCTCAATGCTCCAATCCTGACCTACCTCTGCAAATTTTTCATTTACCTCAGCACCAGTCAGGCGACCAGACAATTCTGCCTCACTCAGCTCGTTCATTGAGTAAAAGCACTCTAACAGATTCCCAAATGGCATAACGCGCTTGAATAAGCGGCGCACATACTTTGAATACTCTGTATAGAACAGCGCATCCGTCTTACCAACCTCCTTCAGACTGTTGAAGTAGGATATAACCGAATAGTAGTTGTTAGCGGCAAATTCAAATCCTGAATCACGTGAGTGCTCTGCTTCGAAAATAGCTCTATGTACTAACAGTATCGCGGCAAGACGCATCTGTGTTGTCATTTGCGTTCTGCCTGTCGGCATAATTCCGATGTATTTACGCTTCGATATATATTTCTCCTGACCATCCTTCTTCTCTCTCTTGTAAAAGGCAAAGAAAGAATCATCATAGTCAACTCCATTATGGGGGAAAATATTTAAATCCCTGTCATACAAGGCTCGAATCTGCAAATCTGTATTGCGAGTCGTGGCAGTAGAGGAAATAATTTTGGGCCTTGTTCCGTCTTTTCGTGTACATAGTTGGTCAATAGCGCATTCAAAAAGGCTAACTGCTGAACCTAATGGACCTAGCAACAAATGTAACTCATCTTGGATAATGAGATCTGGCGGAAGACAATTAATGCCATGCCCGAAAATACGGCGAGAGTCTTTGTTCTCTTCTTTTGGTTTTGTAGATACTCTATGTGCTATAGCTGCAAATTTATCAACAGTACCGAACAATAAGGTTGGCGGTTCTTTGTAGATGTGCTCATCGCAAAGGCGTACAGGCAACTCGTCAGAGAATGTACATGTGTCATTTGCATTCGAACAGAAATATAACTTCTTCTTTTGTGAATATCTCAGTTTTGAACCGCACCAGGGACATCGGTCTAAAGGAATCTTTGTCTTATTCTCACCGTCCTCTCGACGGTCCCATTTTATGGACTCATCATCCAGTCCATCCTTTCCGTCAACTTTGTTCGGAAGGGAATTGGAACCCACATATAAACCTATAGAGATAGGCTTTGCGCCTAAATCGAATTCTTCTTTTTTCTTACCCCATCTTCGCATCTGTTCCAAAGCCAAGATGAGTCGCAATGCTCTCTGAAATTGTTGAGTCGTCAGCAGACGAAGTGTATATCTCATTATCGCAGCAACTCCATATCCTTGTTCACCATGCATCCTGCGTCGATAGATAATGCACAGCGCAATGATTCCAAGGTAGGCCTCAGTCTTACCACCACCAGTTGGAAACCAAACCAGATCAACTAAGTCATTACGCTTTTTCCAACCATTATCTTGTGGATGGTTGATGATACCATCAAGATTTAACAAGATAAAAGCCAACTGGAAAGGTCGCCATGCGGCATGTGGAGAAGAAGGGAATATGTTATCTTGGGCTTGTTTATAGAAGTTTTCGTTCAAATTTGGGTCGTCATCAATGATTATTTTCTGATTATCCTTCTTGTTATGCCATAGTTGCATAAACATGGCAGAATTCATCAATCTGAAACAGCGCATATTCTCTTTATTAATGGAGAGAATATTGTCAACATTATCTTTCATGCGCTGCATATCACTTTTGCATTTAGATAGATTATCCAATGCAAACACCCTGTCATTTACATCTGTAATACGTGCTTCATTTTGAGCAATCCAATCCTCATATAGACCTATGAAATTCTTTAATCCGGAAATTATCTCAGGGTCATTGGCCTCAGAAAATGTGGATAAGTACTTAAACTGAAGACATCTGTCATCAGTTAAATATGGTTGGGGAATAATCATGTCCCCCTTTTCAATATATTCACTATACTTTTTCCTGGGAACAGGTTCTATGTCTGGAGTTTCAAAAGAGGGGATAAATTCAGACCAGATGTGATTAACTTTCCCATCCGCATCCTTTTCCCAATCAACAGAACAGAGGTGTCCCACTCCATAATCATTAATGGAACGATATAGGAAATTCAATTTATCCTCGTCTTTCTTGACATCTTTGTAAGCATTGCCTTCGTGATACGGGCACAGGAACTTACTCTTAAGATCAATATGGATTCCGAAGAAACATAGTTTGTTAACTTCTTCATTTACAATTGAAAAATAGTTCTTTGGAGATTCACGGAATGGTGAGGAATCGTTCACAATCAAAACCTTTAGATATAGGTTTTGGTCTGTCTTGTCCTTACTATTTCTTGTCACTTGCAACCAAGCCGACAATGCGACATTTTTACCTTCCTCCAAGTCTACGGAATAGAAATGGTTTAATGTATCATTGTCTTTTGGCTTAAATATCTGTTTAGCAACATTACTACTTTCTGGCTTTATTCCTTCCAGATTTAAAGTCGTACTGAAATCATGGGATTGCCAGAAACCAAAACCTTTATGGTCATAAAGCTCTATAAGGTTATCAAAATAGGACAGGAACGTTTCATACATTTCAACTTTATTAAGTTGATTAAGGACTCGCTGTTTTTCTTCATCTGTGAGATATAATGGTATATCGTGGTCGTCACTGTCTTTTTCATAATGAATATGATTAAGATACTTGTTGAAAAGAACCTCACGATATGAAAGTAAGAATCTGTAATTTGGGGGAATCTGAGTAAAAATTGGGTCAGTCTCACCCTCAATAACGGCTAACTTCGCTGCACAATTCATATTCATTGTACGAAGCATGTCCTTAACCTGTGATACATTCTTGTTAGGAATTGGATATATTTTAAGCTTACCGTCGTTATAGTTGAAATATTGGTGAAGAATAGGATTCTCTTTAAAGAACTGCTCAAACTGAGTAAGATGGTTGCTTACTAAGACCTGAACCCTTTGCTTATCACCGCGGACAATTTTGGTATAATATCTTCCCGAGACAGTTATTTCCACATCTTTCGATAAACTTGCCTCTGGAACCAAGCAACATGAGATTCCTACTGTATTAGGAAATCTTCTGCTTAAAGAATAGACATCTTCATCATCTACTTCATTTCCTAAATCTCCATTCTGTTCGTTACTATCAGTGCGCAGAAGTTCATCGTCATCTTCCTGACCATTTGTTGATACAGTTTCATCGTCAATATCTGCTTCCTCTGATGAATCTTGTGAGGCAAACATGCCCTGAGCCTTGGGTGGGAAAAGTACTGCCGTGCTATAAATCGAACCAGGAGTAGTGTTAATCACTTCACCATCGAATGATTGGCCCTCTTCCATTTCTATGGAAAAACGTCCTCTACACCCATTGGGGCCTATCATTTGTTCACGGATGAAAGACTCCAAAGATTCTCTTTTAATATCAATTATGTTATTCATATCATGTTATAGTTACGACGTTATTCATTTTTATTTCATTGCGAAGTAATGATTGCAAAGTGGCTAAGTCGCCAACATTGCGGAGGTTTAGCAGATCATTTATATCACTATCTTTATAGTCATCGAACAAATCTTCATCAACATCTGCCAACAAAGTGTCTTGGAGGAATTGATCCATCATGCTGTTGAATCTCCTTGTGCCGTTTTTCGTAGCAGCCTTCTTACTCCTCATTATTGAAAGATACGGGGATATAAGTCCAAACCCTAAATACTCAAAGAGCTTCTGTTGACAAACCTTTTGTAAAGGCAGAATCATATTTGAATCTAAATCGGCCCAATGGCAGAATTGGCTCTTTTGTATTCTATTTGACTCTTTCAATCCCTTCATGACAGAATCATATGCATTGTCAAGCCCCTCTTTTTCTATCTTTTTTGAGAGAAGAATTTTCCACAAAATAATCGATGAGTCACGCTCTTCCTCAGTGATTTTACCTAATTTGTATTGCGATTCCCGAATTACCTTTTCGCGGAAATCATCCTTTTCTGATTGTAAATCTATAAAAGACTTAAGCTCGTTTGCGACATCATCCAATTTCTGCAACCTTTTAATGTCTTGGAGAATCCCCTTTTTCTTTATTTCAGTTAGTCGGTCTATTTGTGTTATCCCATTATCTGTTTCGTAGATTACGAAGTCTGTCTCAGGAATATTGAATTTACTGCCATCATCAAATTCTCCCTTGACATATACAACAGCTCGCGATGTGCTGCGTTCATCACTAAATTCGTATTCACCCTTAGTTCTTCTTATAGAAGGCTTAACAGGACGTGGCACTTTGCCAAAAAGTGTGTTTCTTAGTTCTGAATCCAACAAATCTGCTTTATATTTATCGTAGTCGTATTTATCCCATTCATACATGTCATTAAACGCTACTCCTTGTATAATGTCATGAATGAACTGGTCTTTACGTACAGGTATAGGGTCAAAAGAATTTGGGAACTTTGCATATGACTCTCTGACATAATGCGGGCGATATTGCAGAACAATTACACGATTTTCTTTAATAGCATTATTCCCGTTTATTGGCTTTAAAGCAGAGTAGTCATAATACTTCACCTCTAATCGTGGAGAATATTCCTGTAGGCAAGTTGTTAATGCTCTTTTCATGGACAAATCAATGCTCTTATCCAATACTATAGCTATTTTTAGTTTTTCTCCAAACTCATCTCGTGTTTTGCTCCTTATCAGTTTTTCCTTAATGATACAATTATGAATTATCGGTTTAACTGCCTTGGTGGCTCTTTCTAGTTGCCATTCTATTGACATTTGATAGTCATCGTCGTTATAATCAGGAAAAGATTTGTGAAGATAACTTGAGTATAGAGATATAAGTTCGTCACTTAGGCATAAAGAGAAACGGTTACGCTCTTGAATCCTGTATTCCGATTCATCAAGTAACGAACCAAGCACATCAGAAAACAGTAACTGGTCATCAGGGATAAAAATGTGCTCATATGAATTGTTCCTACAAAACATATAGTTGCTCTCTTCCTCGTCGAAAGTAATGTAATGGGGGTATTGGTAGAATTCTTTTTCACTTACCATGGGGAATTTCCGACAGAAGCCAATCCCTTTACTTATAGAATGACGAAGATGGAAAGGCTTTTTTGAGAAAGCAAAGACGAAACAGTTCTTTAACCCCATCTTGTATGCCGTATTCCAGCGTTCGAGTGAGCTTTCTTCTAACGAATTGACTTTGTCGTTATTCGTATAGAACACAAAAAGGTTATCCACCATAACATACTCATCATCTCTTTTGTGCTCTCTAAGCTGGTCTCGTATATCGTCAGCATCGAGATTATGGCACATAATCAAGTTCTTTTCAGTAAAGAGGTTGTCGGTTTCACCATAGAACTCAGAGATGAATTTATGCTTATCAGCTCTGGATACTTGCAAATCTCCTTCTCCGCAAATTATTATGTTCTTGTGTCCTTTCTCGCCAGAATAATTATCTGTTATACTACCCAATGTTTCTCGGATGTATTTAGCACATGGGACAGCGTACTGTTTCATGTGTTTTTCGTCTTCTTTTGTTCGAAGTACGATATTACGCATAGACGCAGCTCTTCTTTTAAGAAGCTCTCTATTATCATCGTTGTAATACAAAGATAACTTTAGAATAAGGAATTTCAACCACACTTCGCGAGCCCATTCTGGGGCATGTGGCATATAGATGATTGGGAAACAGATTTCTCCATCTTCTGCCTTCCTATTCATATAATAATCCACAATGCTGTTCATCACGTTTATGAATCGACGAGCCGATTCCTTTTGTGTATGAACCATTGCATTGATGATGGAATCGACCTCTGCAGATGATTGGTTGGCAATATTTTTAAATTCTTCTGTCATAGGAGCCGATATCAATTTGACGAGTTAACTTTGTCAAGAAGTAATATTTCAAGATCAAACATTGCACGAGTCATTCCGACATACAGTTCAAACTTGTCTATTTCTTCCCGGTTGTTTAACACTAATAGCACATGCTTTGTTTCAAGCCCTTTGTAGGACAAAATTGTAGTTAAACACAACCTGTCTTCTTCATATCTGACATTCTCGGGCTTTAATTCTTTTATAAGTTCAATATCAGAAAGACGTTCAAATAGTTGCTTGTTATGGGAGTCCGTCAGAACTACATACTCTGACCATTTCTTTTCCCCACTTCTCAAATCTGTTAGGAGGGCCTTTATATGCTTTACCAATTCGTTAGTCCCTTGGTAGTGATGTATTTTTATAGCAGGGTCATTACTTCCCTCAATATCTCTTATTATTATGGAAGTCTGTGTTCCGTCTTCACTTTCCAAGATCTTGTTGGCTTCATCAACGATCTGCTTATTATTAGGAACTCTTTTGTTCTCATTCAAAACGAAATGGGTTCCATATCGCGAAATGTCTTCCGCGTAACTATCTAATTCTCGAATGTCTTTTCTATATCCTTGCTCAGTATCAAAGAAAACAAGGTATCTACCTGTTCCAAGACCATTACCGTTTATAGATGTAAGTGAATTTAGGACTTCCGCAGCCCCTTTGTCAAAAATGTCTTGCGCTTCATCAATGACAATAAAATCATATGGGATAAAGTCATCTGATTCGCGAAGTGTGTCAAACAGTCGCTTCATTTTCTCAATAAGGGATGAAGAACCTTCCTGAAAATCATCGAAGGTGACAAACTTGTGAATTGGGTCCAGTTTCGATATAAATGAAATAAACTGATATACCTCGCAATTCTCCAGCCCGACCTTTAACAGCTGGTTGCGTACCGTCGCTGCCAGAAGATTATTCCAGCAAATATAAACGCCCCGTAAGGACTTGTATCTGCGGATAAATGCTTTCGCTATGGTTGTTTTACCAGTACCAGGGCCTCCCTCGATAATAATGCGATTGTTTTTTTCCAGACTCTTGAATGTATCGAGATTCTGAATGTTCAGCCAGTCAAGAATGCTTTGGTAACTGGTTTCTGTATAGCTGAAATCAGGGCGAATATTTGCGACCAGATGATGAATCGCAATATCTACCTCATTTGGCTTCAAATCCTCAGTAAACCAATGTTTTCTCTCTTTGTCAATGCTAAGTACAGATAGACAGAACTCAGCAAAAGACTCTGATTGATTCTCCTGTTGGTATGCAGACCATAATTTATATCCCATATCTAACTTGGGAAGATGGTTCGTGTGAGCCATCTTTGTGTGCGGGAACGCACATACCGTGTCTATAAAGATTTGGCTGCTATTAATAATCTTGTTGTTCAGCAACGCATATTTGTAGTCTTCAGCTTGCTGGAAAGGCGACCTGTCCATAGTCATCCCGTCTCCTTTGCTAAAGAAGAACTGACCATTTTGGATACCAACGTTACCACCTTTTACTTCAACAACGAGTGCCCCTTTTTCACATACTAAGAAGAAATCAATTTGAATTTCGGATTGTCTGCTATTACCAATGGGCAAACGCAAATCATGCCAAAAATGCCAGGTAAGATTGCTCTTTTCACAATCTTTCCATATCCTGCGATACATGTCTATTTCACCATATAATGGTGTTCCATCATTATGTTTGATGATGGTTTCCAAATTGTTCAGGTTTTTATAGTCATGACTTATTATTGGCATATCTCAATTTTCTTTACTCCCAAAGTTTGGGATCTTTTAAGTTAGACATCTTATAGTTAAACATCTCAAGTAGTTCCTCTCGATGTTCAGGAAACATCTCCAGTGTATCAAGTAGCGTCTGCAAGGTTTTGCAAATTTTTCGCACTTTACCTCGCGAATCTTCTCTATCGTAATATCCCGTTTCATAATCCCGTTGGAACTCTTCAAATGGCTTTATGGGCTTAAGAACTTCAAAACCTGCGCCTTGTTCCCAGAACGTTTGGTTACGATAAGAATATTCCCAGAACGACATCTTCTTGTAGAAGGCCTGCTGATTACACCAGCGGGCGATTTGAATGTACAAGTTTGAAATCGGAGCGTTGTGGTAGTCTTCATGACGCATTAGGTAACCTACACAACCGTAGGTCATCAGCACCTTGATGCGCTGGAAGATTTCCCATATATCACGATAGAATTTCTGATAACCTTGCTCTGTTTGTTTAAATCCGCAGAACAGGTAGAATTTTGTACCCTTCTTGGGATTGTAATGCTTCCAGATCTTTAAGGCTCTTTCTATTAGTGGACGGTCTTTCCAATTATCAAAGGCAAAGATAAAGTCACCATGATACTTCGTTTTTGAGAGCATCTCGGCCATTTCCGCACCATGAGGACTTTGTGCCAGCATACGCTCGTCAAGCCCTTGACGGAACTGAAAAGGTCGTCCCGTGTCTATCAGCTGTTGCAGTCTGGCACGCCAAATGGCAGGGTCGGCTGCAAGGAAGTTATCATCCCACAGATAGATATAGGGGCGCACCAATCGACCTTGCTCATCACGTTCTTCATCAAGGAACCATTCAAGGTCGGAATACGGGAAGATTTTGTCTTCTAACTTGTTGATGCAGAATGGGCAATGACGGATACAACCACGAGTAAGGAAGCCTATACTATACTGCTGATAGTCCTTATACTTCTCACGCTTTATACCCTCAGCCACCTTGCGGTCAACAAATGAATCGTAAAGATGGTAGAAAGGCATCTGGCGAGCAAGATCTATACCATTCTTTCGAGGACCACCACGATGATTGGGATATTGGCAAAGGAACTCGTCTCGTTCTAACTGAGTCATATCGTCATCACGCTTCTGACGGTAGATGTTCACGTTCAGTTCGTTGGCATAGAAGCCCGTGCCACCTCTGCGGAATTTACGCTTCTGGGCGGGCGTAGCATTCTCATAGAACGCTGGCATCTGGGTGAACGTGAACACGCGGGATATATAGATTAGTTTGTAAGGTGTGATATCCTCGTTCTGATCAATAATCAGTTTGAAGTCAATGCCGTTGTCATTTAGGAATCCTGCCAGTTTCATCAAGACAAGATTAGGGTGCCGCGTCCCGTTGCAAAGCAGGTCGGCATCCACAAGTCCTATCTTGAGTTTCTTTTTTGGCATATTGGGTTAGTTCATTACAAGGTCGCCCTTGTGCAGACACACAAGATAATTATCGTCAATCAGTACCAGTGCATCCGTTTCAGGGACTGACCACTCCGCAAGCTCACCAAAACCCATATCTTTTGCTTCACAAGCCTGCACTTCTCGCCAACCCTTCGTGTTAGCCAATTGCTCCAATGTCTTAGCGGTTTCTTCCTCCACCAAATCCATCAGGCAACTCCACTCTTGATACATTCCACCTACGGGTATTGTCAGATTCTTCATATAGTTTATTCGTTTTTATCAAGTTCTTCATACCTGACGAGGTCTTTTAGTTCCACGTCAAGTAACCTGGTTATTTTCATCAACATCTCTAATGGAGGCTGTGATGAGTTAGTACACCACTTAGATACAGTTGTTGGCGAGCATCCCAACTCTTTGGATAGCCAAAGATTGGACTTCTTCTTCTCCACCAGTATCACTTTTAAGCGATTGAGGTCTTTGTTAGCAGCCATAACTTCTATTATATAATCGCCACAAAGTTACGAACTTTATTCTAAAAAAACGACTTAACGGCTAAATAATTTGAGAAATTTAATGAAAAAAGTTCATTTTATCGATGTAAACAGGCCAAAACCGTAAAGCCTCGCCATCTTCTCAGACAACGAGGCCCGTTTGAGGTTCCAAATAGTCGGCCAAAACTTAATGTTACCAACCTCGGCAGGATACGTCTAATTTTGTAACGGTTGAGAACCGTTTTTATTGCAAAAAAGAGGGCTGGCAGCTCTCGTTGTCTGTCAGTCCTCAATAGAGATGAATTGCTTACCACTAGATTTGTTGGCTTCAGCCGACTGATGTCGCGACTCGACCAAACAAGCAAGCTTGATGGTTCTCACTGCTTCATCAGTTCTGGTCGACGTAGTCCCACTCGTCAGGCTCGGAGTTAATCTCCAGCACCGTGCCCTTGGTCGGCATCTGGAACGAACCGGTGTAGGTTCCGTCGTTCTCAGTCAGCGGGATGCGGTTGCCGTTGACTTTCGCAATGGGCTCCTTGCCCTCAACTGGCACGACGCTGATGTTCACGTTAGAGCCGGAATGCACGTTGTCGTTGCTGTTGATCTCCTGCTCGCTGTCATCCGTCACGGTTGACGTACCATTGCCATACTTGTAGATGACCAGCCTGTAGTCACCCTCGGTACCGCTTTGCGAACCACTGTTGCCGCTGGAATTGCCACCCGTCGAGCCACCAGTGTTGGTGCCTGAACCGCTGTTACTACCTGAGTTAGTAGAACCACCGTTGGTGCTACCACCATTCTGAGTGCCACTACCGCTGTTCTGAGAACCGCCAGTGTTGCTACCGCTCTGCGAAGAGCCGTTGCCACTGGTTCCACCGTTCTGAGAAGTACTACCTTCCTCGCCAGTGCCCTCGTCTTCGGCCTGTGCAATGCCCCAAGCTGAGAGTGGAGTGCGCAAGGTGTACGACTTCTCCTTGCCGCCGATAACCTTCTTGATGGTCTCAACAAGGTAGGCGAACTGCAATGAGCACTGGTCCTTGAACTTCTTCGAAGTGATCTCCTCACCCTGGGCATTCTCAGGGATAAAGACGAAATTCACACCAGCCACCATGTTGTTGACACCCTTCTGAAGGGCTTCCTCGATAGAGGCAGCACCACCTGTAACAGAAGTGACTGTCGGACGGAAAGTGCCAAGGCCATCGAGCTTGACGGGCTGACCCTGTGACATGTACTCTTTCAAGCACTTCACGATACCAGCCAAAACCATCTGCATCAGCTCGTAGCTCACCAGCGTACCACCGTGGTCACTGACGTGCTTGGCGAAGCCCTTGGTTGACAGCGTTTCCTTACTCTCGGCCTCTGGGTAATAGCGACCGAACATGTCTGAATCTGGAACTGTGTTCTTACGCAGATTCACCATGAAAGCAATGTTTTCTTTTGCCATGATAAAAACCTTTTAATTGTTAAACCTGAAAAAATCTTTTTACCTTTACTAAGGTGTTACAAAGGTACGCTTTTTTCGGCAAAGGTGCAAGATTTTGTTCCGTCTCAATCCTCTTATATCCACTTACTGTAACTTATTGATACTAAGCGCAATTTTTCTAACAAAACATTTGGTAGTTTCAGTAATTTTTAGTAATTTTGCACTATGGAAAAGGTTATTAAAACATACGGTAGAATGGAGCTGGCGCAGTTGTATTTCCCGGCCATTGCACCCCGCTCTGCCTGGAGGAGAATGAAGGATTTACTTCGTGAGAGTTCCACCACGGCAGAGCTTGCTGAACAGACTCGCCGGGTCTTCATGCCCGCCGAGGTGTCGCTCATCTTCGACACGTTTGGAGTACCATAAAATCTTAACCGTTCATTCCCTACATCCAAGAGCCTTACTAAACGTCCGCCCAAGGGTTTCTGGTAGTCCGCCCCGGCCTCCCTACCCTTCCGCCCAAGCCGGACTCCCGTAGGAGGTCATCCAAAATATAGACTTAACAGCAAGTTTTCACAATAAATTCAGGAATATGATGTAAATTACCGTTTTTGGCACGGCGTTTGCATATTGAGAAATAAATGATAGGAGGATATGTATACAGATAAAACACAAAAAGTCCACGTCTCACTGACAAAGCAGGTAAATGTCCTTAAAACCAAGGACAATAACCACGTCATGTTTGATGGTTCTGAGGAAGTTCAAAGCATCTCGAAACTTGAGTTTAAAGAAGTTTCCATCCCACTGGAGCGTGTGCTCGTTGAACTGAGAAATGGTCGGTGTATCGGGCAGTTCTATCTTATTGACCCCTATCGCCGCAAGAAAGGTTCGCATCCCTCTCACGACTGGCGAGGCACCAGTTGGATTGGTGTTGACATTGATGATAGCATTGTTGACCCAAAGACAATGCACAATGAACTAAGATGGACACCAACTTTCACCATGACCACACAGTCGCACATGAAACCAGGCAAGAGAAATCGCTATCGACTGTTTTATTTCTTCCGGCTCGACATAGAAAACTATGAGGGTCTTAAAAAGGTTGCAGACCGCATTGCCGGTGATGTGCGTCGTGTGCTGCTAAAACATGGTGATGATCCCAAAAAGGTCTTCGATGACAAGACCAAAGACAAGTCACGCTTCTATTATGGCAATCCCTATGAATGTCAGGTGGAAACATCGTGGGCTGTCTATATCCCAAGCGAGATTTATGAGGGCTATACAGAAACGGCATCAGCAAGAACATCCAAGTCTGACAAATCAGGGAAAGGCAAAAGGAGTGAAAAGGCACTGAATCCAACGAAATGGAAGGAACTCCAGAATTTCTGCCATGACACAAAGAGCTATTGGACCATCATCAGACGCTTTAGTCCCTACTACCAACTTAGGTTTGAGACTGAGGTGGAACACAAAGATGACGGTTGTTCCTTTACTATTCCTCCTGAGAACTATATGTACCTACAATTCCGTTGGGAGAAAAATGCATCTGGGAAAGGCAGCAAGATTAAGAAGTGGCACGACGGCGAGCGCCGGAGAGCCATGTTTCCCACCCAACTCAGGCTGTTAGCCTACCTGAACGGCTGCAAACTGAAAGTCGATGAGTTTGTGTATAATGCCATCTACTTGTTCTATCTTGCATACGCCAATTCGCATACCAACGGTAAGAAATGCTTTGGTGATGATTTCATCCAACCTTGGTGGGTGATGGAGAAGGCTCGCGAGGTCTATCAGCTGAGCAAACGAGAAATAGACTCCTTTGTCAAAAACGAGATGAAGAAAGACGGGCCGCAATGCGCTTTCCTTGTTAATCGTACTGAAGCCCAAAAACGAGGGATGACATTGATTCAGCTGTTAGGCGAAGCCCGCAGCCAATATGCCAAGTTCCAGTGGAAGAAAAGAATAGAGGTTCTTATTCCCTATATTGACAGTGGGTACACTAACCAGCAGTTGGCAGACAAACTGAAGGAGATAAGAGGCGAAGAGTTCAAACCAGAAACCATAGGGTCTCATGTGGCACAATATCGTGACTACAGGGTAAAACAGGACGTGAAAAATAGGATGGGAGGTGACAATGCGCCGAAAATGAATTCAGAAATGCCTGAAGATGAGGATTTTACACGTAAAAATTGCGGTGATTTTGCGGTTTTTTATGAAAATAAAAATATTTCGAGCGTGCCAGTAACCCCAGTTGCTGTTCCAGCGTGTAGCGCGTCTTTAACCCCCCGTCCATTTATTATGGGGGGTATATTATCTTCAACCCACCAAATTGCAGTAGCCAATGATGCCAGAATGAAGGATGCAGATCGGAGAAGAAAGCGATTCGGTAAACTGTATCTGCAACATCAGTCGTTGCCCGATAAGGAAAGAAAGGAGATTATCAAAAAGGAGATGGGCATTAGTGACCGAACGTATTATTACAACAAGAAAGAGTGCGAGAAGGGACTTGATGTACTTTGATCATGGGTATTGGAGTGAATGACGAAAGAGTAGTCTAAGAATAGTCCCACCCTTCTTTGCCAAGAGCAGACGGCAAGGGTGGAGTTTTGATATTGAGAGAGGATTTCAGCCGACGATGGCCAGACGGTTGTCGGCAATATCGTACCTGACGGGATGGGCAAAGGTGATAGTCTTACCGTCATAGACAGCTGAAACATCGATACCTCTACGTTTGAACTCGTCGATGAGGGCCTGGTCGTGATAGGCACGCATACTAGTCCAGCCAGTATTGCCGACCTGATGATTGAAAACGGTTACTAACTCGGGAATCTGCATGTCTGCAAACTGCAGGGCATACTTCGTGTAATAAATGTGCTGTTGCATAACTTTTTGTTTTTGAAGTTTATAAATGTTGCTTCCGCATCGTACTGACCACCGTGGCTAAGTTATCTTATAAGCTCGGTTGGCGAGTCACCCTTTCGGGTACTGCTCTTGATGCTTCGGGTGCAAAGATACACAAAAGTTCTGGAAAATGCTCCTATTTGATTAAAAAAGTTAAAACAGAAGCAGATTTTACAACTGGCAGTTGTTTTTCTCAATATTTTTTCGTACCTTTGCACCAGATAAAACAGATATAGTATGACATTCGACAAGATTCTCGATAATAACACCCTATGGGCAGTGCGCTACGATGGCGTGGCGGACAATGCCTTGAAAACGCTCTTCGACCAGTGGAGCGATCCTGAATGGCTGGTGGATTTCTTCTTGGCCAACATGGCAGACTTAGAATCGTACTTCAAGATTACAGACATCAATCAGGCCATCTATGATACCATCGATGACAACCAGCGCATACAGTGCCTGATTCTCGATATATCGCCAGAGGCTGACCTCGACAAGATTTTCCGTCCGTTGGAGAATAGTCGCACGAGTGAGATGCTGTTGGGTAAGGAAAAGGCCAGAATCAAAGAACGCCCGCAACATGCTTCATGGCTTCGCATCTATGCTATCAAGTTGGAACCTGGATGCTATATCATAACTGGCGGCGCTATCAAGCTGACACGCACCATGCAGGAGCGTGAGCATACGCTGAATGAACTGAACAAGATGGAGCAGGTTCGCAACTATCTGATTAGCAATCAAGCTATTGATGCTGACGGATTTGTGGACTTACTGTCAGAACTATCATAAAGAAAAGGAGGTAATATGAAAAAGAAGACACTTGAATTCCTCGAAGCTCACAAGAGCGAAACGCCATCAAAATGGCGCGAGGAAGCGGAATGGAGGCGCGATAATTGGTCGTGGCTGCGGCACTCACAAAAGATTGCCGTGAAGGTGCTGTTGCAGATGAAGCAGGATGGACTGACACAGAAGGCTCTCGCTGAACGCATGGGCTGCACCCAGCAGTACGTGTCAAAGATTCTAAAGGGTAAAGAGAATATGTCGCTTGATACGCTCTCAAAACTGGAGGATGCACTTGGCATCAACCTGATTTACGACGAGCAAGTGGCATATCCAAACATGGTAGCCGAAGAGGTATTTGCGTGAACTTGTACATGCAGCACAAAAAGAGGATGACAAGGCTTTTGCACCCCGTCATCCTTCTCATTATTGAAAGCTTGTAAAGGAATTACATTGCTTGTTGCCTGGGGACTTTATCCATTCAGCAACTTCGTTACTTCTGCAGGATTAAGTGCCCACTCGTATGTGTATGCTTCATCTGCTTCCTCAGCATTCTCTACTGAAGTCAGGCTTTGAGCCTTGGCCTTCATATCAAGTAGTTCACCGATAGAGAGCTTCGACTCCAGCTTGTGGAGCAGTGCCTCGATGGACTCGCTGTTAACCCCTCTCATTGTCTGCGCAGTGAATGGCATTTCGAGCCAGATGATTTCGCGCTTTGCCACATCAAGCACACCGAATACCAGACCCTTGGAGAGGTTGCCCTCGCTAATACGAACCATGTGCTGTACACAAGACGGGTCATAGGCCACACCCTTCTCCTCAGAGATTTTCATCGGATTGGCAGAATCCATCCATCCTACTACCAGATTAGGAGAAAGAGCACCTGTGGAATAGGCATTGCAGGTGAAGGTGACATATACAGCACCAGCAGCCTCCAGCTCAGGCAGCGACAGTTCAATGTACTCAGCAGTACCAACCATTTCAGGGATGGAACGGATATCGCCAGAGTGCTTGGCACCTACACAAGTCAGATTGTAGTAGGCGCACTCTGCAATTTGGCAGTTCGGCAGTGTAACACGAGCGCTCAAGTCCATATCGAGGTGCTGCGCATGCAAGCCCTTACCCCACTGGAGGAAAAGGCGGACGGCATCACCCTCCACAGGAAATCGGGTTCCCATCAGGGCACAAGATGCATCCTGAATGGTTGCCGAACGATCGCCCACGCTGACAGGTATATTGTACAGAGCGGGATCGATGAAGATGGTCTTCGCCTCTGTCTGCTGGATAGCAAAGCGTCTTGCCATCGAGGCCTTATAGAGGTCGTTTACGGCTCCTGTCATCGCCTTGCGGGCTTCATCATCATAGAGAGCCAACAGCTTGTTAGGCTCAATCTGATGGGTAACACCAGTGATGGGTCTGGCCAGACGCACCTCCTTGGGGTCGAAGTATGCCTCTGCAGCATTGCCGAGTGAGAGCAGCAGACGGGCTGGCATTTTGTCGGCAACCTCCTCAAAGGCAGCCAGCACCTTGTCGCTACCGAAGCGGAGCATGGATGCGAACAGGCAACGAGCGAAGAGACCTGGACGTTCCTTCAGCAATGCCAGCGTCATGTCGGCATCGTTCTCAGAACGAGCCTTGTCAACACGGCCTTGCCAAGTGGAATAATCCTGCTTGTAGAACACATCGAGAATCTCTGCCAGATGGTCAAAGCCATTCTTACGGGAGTATTCACCCAGACGGAGGGCACGGATCATGCGAACCCACATACCACGCTTGGGATTCATATTCTCAGCTGCCTGTCTTGCAGTCATAGGAATGGCGTTCAGCCACAATGCCACACGCAGACATGCCTTGCGGTCGTACTTCAGCATCAGCTTCTTCTTCATATCCTTTGCTGCATCAGCACCTCTGTCGAGTGGCCCCCACATGTGGAAGTACAGCTTACGGGCATGGGCTACAAGAGTCTTTGGCTCAATAATCTGCACATAGCCGGTCTTCTCGTACCAGAGGTAACGGAGCACGTCGGTAGGAGTCTTCAGCAACTTTGATGCCTCGTCTGCCTTATCCTGTTCCACCAACAACTTAATGACGAGCATAGCAGTTTCCTTCATGGTGATGTTGGCATCCTCGGGAAGAGAGAACTCACGAAGCAGTTGCTCCAATGAGTCTTTCTGAGTCCCAGCAAGAGGAGTGGACGATGCCAAAAGAGAAGTGAACACATGCTTCATGTCCTCTATGGTGAACAGACGCAGTTCTTTCAACTTGCTGGCCTGTCCCTTATAGACAAAATCGGCAGTCTCAAACGGTGTGCCACAGAACGGGCAACCATTGTAGCGCTCAATGGGGAAAGTCCCTTCAGGAATAAGGTGACCGCAAGGAAGTGTCGTTCCCTTGAAACCTGCCTCCTTACCAAAGATGTTGGCAATCCAGGTAATCAGATGGTCAGCAAGGCTCTCACCCGTTGACACATTCCATCCCTTGACGAGTGGTGCCCAATTGAGCTTCACACCCATCACGTCGTTGATACACTCTGTAATTTCTGCAAGTCTGTCTGTGGGAACTACATTCAGAGCGTGAAGAAGTTCCTCACTGACGCAGAAACCATTCTCCTTTAACCTGGCCGCGAATGCCATCACTGGCACAGAAGCCTCGGACTTCATGTTGATGTTCTCACGATTAATGTCGAGGAACACTGCACGGTAGCGCAAAGCTACTCTTGTCAAAGTCTTGTTACTCATAACGTCTTTAATTTAAAAGGTAATTGACTGACAGGAACAGAACCACAATCTATTTTGAAGTATGTCAGCCTTGACCTTGTTAATAATGTTCTTGAGCTGCGAGCAGGACTCGAACCTGCGACCCATAGTCTAACAGAAATGAAGTATGTGGTGATTGGTCCTTCTCAGGAAATGTCGTCACAAACCTATTGTTCTACCAACTGAACTATCGCAGCATAAAGAGAGGTAATTGAACAGCTAATTGGAGCCTCTTTAGCATAAGATCGAAGAAGTAAGCTGTCCTTGACCTTCTCTTTTATTTGAGCGGCGGGCTGGAATCGAACCAGCAGTAACCATTAGGTGTAAGCAAACGTTTGGGCCATCACTTAGGCAATTGCGAAGCTTACCGCCGCTACCGTTTTTATCCTTTGATAACAGCCACCGGCAGGAGTCGGGTCTTAACCTTTACCAGGTCTGCCTCGTTGGCTATTACCTCCTCAATGTCCTTATAGGCTCCAGATGCCTCCTGCATATCTTCCTGAGAGCGTATGGCATGAACGATGCCCTTTGCTTCAAGTTGAGCCACTTCCTGCTGTAGATTCAGCGTTTTGATGGCCATTGAACGGGATAGGACACGACCAGCTCCATGAGAGCATGAGCAGAATGAGTCTGGATTACCAAGACCTTCTACGATATACGATGCCGTACCCTGTGAGCCAGGGATAATACCGATGACTCCTTCGCGGGCAAGTGTCGCTCCCTTGCGGTGTACGATGACATCGTGACCGAAGTGGTGCTCTACTGCTGCATAGTTGTGAGCAATGTTTATCATCGGTTCAAACTCTATGCCAGGCAGTGAGTCTGCAAGAATCTCCTCGATACGCTCCATCATGAGCTTCCTGTTGCAGAGAGCGAAGTCTATACAGTACCTCATCTCTCTCCAGTACATCTCAAACTCCTTGCTACCTCTGGCGAGGAAAGGCAGATGTATGTCAGGCGATACATTTGAATACCATCGCGCATTGAGGGTTGCTGCGATCTTGTTGTAGTAATCACCGACCTGCTTCCCGAGGTTGCGTGAACCAGAGTGAATCATGATCCAGAGCGTTCCCTCTTCGTCCTTTTGCAACTCAATGAAGTGGTTGCCGCCTCCTAACGTTCCGACTTCGTGAAGGATAGAGACCTGACGACGCTTAACTACTTCGAACCTGTCGAGGTCATAGCCTTCAGGCAGGTACTTCTCATCCTGAGCCTCCTTGTGGTGATCCATTCCCAAAGGGATGCGCTCACGGATTCCCTTCATGATTTGCTTGCGAAGAACCTCTACGGGTATCTCGCTTACCTTCCAGTTAGTCTTCACGGCACACATTCCGCACCCGATATCTACACCTACTGCGTTGGGAATTACTGCGTCCGTACATGCAAGCACACCACCGATAGGCATTCCCATACCAGCATGCACGTCGGGCATGATGGCCAGGTGATGGAAGAGGAAGGGCAGCGTGGTCAGGTTTTCAATCTGACGCATAGCAGAGTCTTCCACATTGTCCGTCCAAATCTTGACAGGGCGGTTGTTGATCATCTTTACTTCCATTGTCTTTTCTCTTTTAATTGTTACACATCTTAAATAATAATAGTGGTGCCTCGTAGCTCATCTTCAATACGTATCCAGTTTCTTCTGAATCGCACTGCAAAATTAAATATATACTACGCAATCTTTCTGCGTAGTTGGAAAAAAGTTATGAAAATCAGCAAAAAAAGTGCAAATTTTTAGTTCTGCGCAAATAGGTTGCGTAGTTTTTTCGTATCTTTGTGCCAACATAAGCAAAAAACGTGGATTATGCCTGCAAACAAGAATGCGTTGATTCGCTACAAAACCATTGATAATTGTCTTCGCAACCGCTATCGCCGGTGGACGCTCGAAGACCTGGTTGATGCCTGTTCGGATGCCCTCTATGATATGGAGGGAATCAACAAGGGAGTCTCTGTGCGAACCGTCCAGGGTGATATACAGATGATGCGTTCTGACAAACTTGGCTATAATGCTCCTATCGAGGTCTATGACCACAAGTATTACCGTTATGCTGACAAAAACTATTCCATCATGGATATGCCGATGTCGCAGAACGACTACGACGTGATGCAGGAGGCCGTTGACATGCTTCGTCAGTTAGAAGACTTCGACCAGTTCTCTGAAATGTCGGATGTGGTCAGCCGTTTGCAGGATAAGTTAGCCATCAGCAGGCATAACCGCAAGCCTATCATCCATTTTGACAGTGTGCCGAATCTGGAAGGTATCCGTCTGCTTAACCCACTTTATAACTATATTGCTCATCAGCAGACGCTGCGCATCATGTACCAGTCATTCAATGCGAGAAAACCAACGGAGTTTATCCTCTGCCCGTATCTGCTGAAGGAGTTCCGAAACCGTTGGTTCCTGTTCGGTTCAAAGGCCGATGACCTGAAGCTTTTCAATCTACCTCTTGACCGAATCAAGAGTGTTGAGCCTGTGGAAGTCCCTTATCGTGAGAATCCCGATTTCGACTCAGAACACTTCTTCGACGATGTAATAGGGGTTAGCAAGAATATCAATAACAAACCGCGATGTATCAGGTTCTGGGCGAATCGGGAGCAAAGCCACTATATCAAGACGAAGCCCATTCATCGATCTCAGCAGGTGGTTAGCGAGAATCCGGAGGATGGAAGCTGTATCTTCCAGATAGACGTCGTCATCAACTTTGAGATGTATTCGGTCTTTATGTCTTATGGCTCTGGCATTAGGATAATCTATCCCAGAAATGCTGTCATGTACATGCGGGATAAATTCAAGGAGGCACTGGACTTATATGATGCAGCTAACGAATAACGAGATTTTATATGATATAATAGTGGCCAAAGTGTTAAAAACGAAACTTTTTCAGAACTACGCAAAAAGATTTCGTTCTTTATTTGTACCTTTGCAGCCGAATTTAAAAGAATCCTACAAGGAATGAGACTATTTGTACATACACAGCCGACATTCGTTCAGAGCTATCGACGCTTTGAACGGAATGCTTATGTGCAGCAATTTTGCACACCAGCAGTCGGTGTAGGATTCCCACGACATCAAGAGCATAGTTATTGCTATCGGGCATCGTAAGAGAGCCATAGATAGGAGAAAGAGCAACTGATAGTTGGCAATCCGAACCGCAGAGAGGATTTCCAACTATTTTTTTTCACGCATTAAAATGAACATACAACTATGCCTGCGAATAAGAATGCCTTGATAAGGTACAAAACGATAAACAACTGTTTGAGAAACAGATACAGAAGATGGACGCTTGACGACCTCGTAGATGCCTGCTGCGATGCGCTCTACGACATGGAGGGCATCACCAAGGGTGTTTGCTCCAGGACTGTACAGATGGATATACAGATTATGAGGTCTGACAAACTGGGCTACAACGCTCCAATAGAGGTGTACGACAGGATATACTACAGATACGCCGATCCTAACTACTCCATTACTGAGATGCCTTTGTCTGTTGATGACTGCAAGCTAATAAAAGAGGCTATCGCTTTGCTTGGGAAGAAAGAAGATGCAGATAAGGCAAGAACTTTGAAAGTATTAAAGAAGGTTGAGAACAGGCTCGTATCTATTCTGAACTTCGCATAAGAAAGGTTTCTTTTCAAGTTGTATTCTTGGGAAGAAGCCTTTTTGTCTGGATAGCGAGACTCGAACTCACTCCACAAACTCCCAAAGTTCGGATGCTACCATTAAACACCATATCCAGTTTATAATGTAGTCGGTACGAGGATCGAACTCGTGTGGACAGATTGAAAATCTGTAATCCTGACCTATTAGATGAACCGACCTCCTTGGGAGTTTGACAGGATTCGAACCTGCGTAAACAAGAGCCACAACCTTGCGCCTGAACCTCTCGGCCACAAACTCCATATAGTTGCCCCAGAAGGATTCGAACCTTCACTAGCAGAGCCAAAACCTGCTGTGCTGCCGTTATACCATAGGGCTGTCAATCGTTGGGGTGGTAGGACTCGAACCTACGAAGCCGAAAGGCGGCAGATTTACAGTCTGCTCTCGTTGCCGCTGGAGAACACCCCAATATTGAGTGGAGCCTCGTGGAGTTGAACCACGTTCTCAGGATTTTCAGTCCTGCGCATACACCAAGTCTGCCAAAGCTCCCTGACTTGTTGCCCCAGATGGATTCGAACCACCACCTCCAGATCCAGAATCTGACGTGCTAACCATTACACCATAGGGCAGTAACTGTGACTCGTGAGAGACTCGAACTCCCGACCCTGACGTTCGTAGCGTCATGCTCTAATCCAACTGAGCTAACGAGCCTATTTTGCTTCCTTAATGATTTCGTGTGCAAAGGTACAATAGCCAAATGAAGCCTTTTTTCGTAGCAAAGAAAAAAAGCTCATTTCAATGAAAATTTTCTTTTTTTATAACAAAAGTTCTGTCCTTTCCTTCCCCCTACCAACGACCTTGCTTGCCCCTTCCTACGACCTTGCTACAAAAATGGCAAAATAGTCCCCTTGGCAAGTAAAAATACTTGTCAAAGAATCAGGATGTCATCAGATAGTTAATTGAGAATACCCTTGTTACGCTTGGGCTTGTGACGGATGTCCATGTCGGCCATGCCAGTTGGCATCGAGCCATTGGCAACACCTTGTTCGCCACCAATCAGGCCCCAGTAGAACACTTCGGCAGCAGCCTTGTCGTCAGCGGCTGTTACAATGTCGTTGGCCAATTTGTCGCCCATCAGCGACTTCTTGGCGGCCTGATAGACCATTTTTGCATTATCACGCGAACTGATCATACCCTTGCGGTTCACGTTCTTGCCAGGCATCATCATGGCAAACAATCCCGTCATAAACACACCGAAGGCCGTCTCTTCTTTCTCACGGCAGAAGCGCAGCGTATCGCCAGTGGCCAGCTTTTCCACCACATCGACAAAGTTCCTTCGCAACTCTGCCACGTGCTCCTCGCCTTTGGCGCATTCCTCGTCGCTCACATACATCCGCTTCGGCTTCTTCGTCCAAGGCATTGGCCCGTCGGCCTCACGCAGTCTGGTACGCTCTGCGCTGACATTCAGTACCGTCTCGTGACGATTCATGGCATTCACAAAACGGAGGTTCTTGCGTTCGTCCTTGCCCAGCCACTTCATCAAGTCCTTGGCCGGGGTATTAAAGAAATATAGTCCGAACAGCGTTGCGTAGGCAGTCTGCAGGATGTCCTCTTCCCACTCTTCGTAGGGAACATTATCGGGCCACTCAAAACTTTCGTCAAGCCCCTTCTCCACGGCATTCTTCGCCGGAGTGCGGAAGCGAATGAGCTCGAGCAGATTGATATCTGGATCTTTCTTGTAAAGCTCGATGGGGTTCTTGAACTCCTCATTGGAGGGCGTTTCAAGTTCTTCGGCGAAACGGCTCAGGCACCAAGAGATAAACCTGAAGAGATTGTTTTCACCGTCGGGTTTGGTACATTGTTCAGCCAATATGTGATACTCGCTAATCATGTGTATCAATACGAATGTAATTCTTGCTTCGCGGTCGCTAATCTTCGCGGCTGCATTTACCTGGCGCTTCATTTCAGCCAGTACATCTTTATTTTGATAGTCCTTAATCATACTTTAAAAAATATATTCTTCTTCGTCAGTCTGAGGTGTGTCAGCTTCCATAAACATCACGTAATAGACGGGCATATACGTCACTTTGCCTTCTTGATATACCTTGCGCTCGTTGGAAATTACAGTGGCTGCAAGGACATTGTACTCAGGAACTTTCAGAAGATTGTTGAGCGCACTATGCTCCGTGTAGTCCTTGCCCGACTTGACTTCAATCGGGTGGGCACTCATCGTGGTGTGGTTGTCAATTAGATAGTCCACCTCGCCCTGCTTGCGGTTGTCGTAATAGTAGAGCTTATGCCCATGTGCGCGAAGTTCCTGGGCCACCACATTCTCATAGACGGAACCGAGATTGATGCTCCGGATATCGTCAAGAACGGGACGGATGTTGTTTCGATAGAGTATGCCAGTAAGGAGGCCCACGTCGTTCAGATAAAGCTTCAGAAGGTTTTTCTGGAGTGACTCACTCAATGGGAAATGAGGGTTGGAGATGGCATTAACGGCCAAGGAAATACCTGATGATATCAGGTACTCGAACTCTTCCTTATACTGGTCGAAACGGTCGCCCTTCTTGTCACGGATGTTTTGAACCACCACACGTTTCTTCTTGTTTTCCATCTGCGAGGGAATCATCTCATAGATTCGGCGTATGAGCAACTTCTTATTGTGCTCTTTCTCGTACTTGGAAGCATCGCTGGCATAAAGGCTACGGATGCCATCCTGTACCTCACGCACCTTCACAATGTTATGCGTTTCGAGGTAGGTGTTGACGGCATCGGGCAGACCGCCTACCAGCAGATAGCGACGGAACAGGTCGAGCACATGGTTATGGTGCTCTTCCGAAAGGCTCTGGCGGTTCTCGTAGGACTTGCGAAGCATGTCAATGGCCTCCGTGCCGAAGCCGTTGGCAATCAGGAACTCCTCGAAATCGAGCTGGAACATATCCTTGATGGTGATGCTGCCTACTGGAATGGAGGTGGTGTCTTTCAGGGTGATACCCAACAGACTGCCACTGGCGATATAGCGGTAGCGGTTATCCTCACGCAGGAACTTCAGCATGGTGAGGTACTGCGGATAGTGCTGGATCTCGTCGAGGAACACCAGTGTATCATCGCGATTGTTGAGTTTGTCGCCTGCCACCATGCTAAGGGTCAGGTAGAAGTCCTCTTTCTTGTGGATGTTCTTGAAGAGCTGCTCACCCTCATCATCCTCCACGAAGTTGATTTCTACGAAGTTCGGGTAGAGACGTGTACCCACCTCACGAATACTGAACGACTTGCCTATCTGGCGGGCTCCCTCCAGTATCAGAATCTTGTCATTATCGGACTTCAGATAGTCATCAATGTACGATATAATCTTCCTGTACAGCATGGCAATTTACACTTTTCAATAACTTTTGGCAGTCAAAAACTACACTTTTCAATAAAATTTAGTGCTGCAAAATTACACTTTTCAATCGAAACGACCAAACAAATCGACGAAAAAGTACGAAAATAACATCAAGAAAGCAGTGCAATGGCCTGCTTGATGCCGTCCATCAGGGCCTGATCGTAGGACTTGCGGGGATGGGTATCACGGCTTAACCCATCGGAAAGCCGGATGAGACGGCAATAATAGTCGCCCGTGTTCTGGAAGAAGGTATCGCGGCAGACCAATAATTCGAGGTGTTTCTTCCGGCGCAGCCAGTCCTGGACGGCTGATATAGTGGGTGCTGAATAGCATCTGGCACCGCGACCGCGCGTTTCCTTGGGGGCATTGTAGTCTTTCAGTTCCAGGGTGTCGCCTTCGGCATTCTGTAAGTGGCCATCCACATCATAGTATGATAAGGTTGGTTCCTTGAATCCCAACTTCCACAACTGTCGTGCCATGACCTTATCTACTACTATCTGCTTGAGCATACCAACACCTTTTGGGTTGCAAAGGTACGAATTTATTTTGAATTGGCGGTATTCTATGGCATCTTTGATGCAATTTAACGCGATTTACGTTGTGCTGCATCTTGACCGCCTGACATCTCGCAGTTTTTTCCTGTCAGGGTTACTCGGTTCTTAACACCTTTACGGGTGCAAAGTTAGCAGAATGCGCAATCCACCAATAACCAGTCGCTGGCTCCCTATCCAGAGGAATTTTTCGCAGCAGACTTCCCAAATGCGCGTATTTGGGTATTCTGCGAAAAATTGCACTGGATTTCTTGGATTTGATTGCTTGACCATTCCGCACTTTCAGCACCAGTAAAGGTTAAACCGCGATAACGCAGACAATGAATTAAAAAAAACTACGTGTCAGGCAAGATGAACCTGAACAAAAAAGTAAGGTTTCCCGTTCCTCCGTAGGCAATAAAATCAAGTTCAACAGTTATGCAGACAGCAACATTAAAGAGAATGCCGATTTCTTCATGGAGTGTGGAGGATAGGCCGACAGAGAAGATGCAGAAATTAGGTGTCAACGCCCTCACGGATGCTGAACTCCTGAGTGTTATCATCGGGTCAGGTACGCATAAGGCTTCGGCAGTAGATATTGCCAAGAACCTATTGGCCGACCATCAGAACAACCTCAATGAACTGGGTAAGGCTGAGTTCTATGAGATTTGCGAGACGGAAGGTATCGGCACCAGTACGGCTTGTCGTATCATGGCGGCCATCGAGTTAGGAAAGCGCAGGCAGATGGCGCAGATGGGTGACCATCCTGACCTGTCAACAGCTTTCAGAGTGCATCAGTTCATGCGCCCGTTCTGCCAGGATCTCAAAGTGGAGGAAGCCCATTTGCTCCTGATGAACCAGAACTACCGACTGATTAAGCACATCAAATTGTCGCAGGGCAGCATTACAGAGACCTTGATGGACGTTCGCCTGATTATGAAATATGCAGTACTCAATAACGCTACCATCCTGACTGTCTGCCATAACCACCCCTCGGAGAACACTTGCCCCAGCAGGATGGATGACGAGATAACAAGGGCCATCCAGAATGCCTGCAAGCTGATGCGCATCCATTTCGCCGACCATGTAATCGTATGTACTGAGAACTATTACAGCTATCGGGAGAACGGCAAGGTATAAACAAAATCAATTCATAACATATAAATAAATACAACAATGAACAAGTGCGTAAAAATCACATTCCAGCCTATTATCTGGAGAGACGAGAATCTGAACAATGCAAGTGCAGGGATAGGCAACACGACATGCCATGTGTTCGGTGAGACCAAGGAACAGTTATTCGAGAACATCAAGCAAAAGATATGGGCGATGTCCTCAGAGGCCCGTATCCTCGACGAGGAAGTGGCAGCAGAGTATAACCAGTGGATTGCCGACAGTTGGAAGGCAAAGAGCGTACCGGCAGAAATCAAGAACATGGGAATGCGGGATATGCGCTATGCCCTTCCCTACTCCAAAGAGTTCAAACAATGGCTCAGAAAACATAACTGATATGGTGAACATCAATGGATTCGACTTCTATGAGGAACCGGGCATCTGTGGAACATGCCCCTTCCTCATTACTGGCAATACCAGCGTGCCAGGCACTTCCTGTCATAGCGACCGAGGCCTGTGCATCCAGTGGAATGAGGCGCATCACACATGGGCCAACATACCACGCCGATGCAAGAAGCTCTTCAAAAGTGCCTTTGCGCTATACAATGACAGCGGAGAAACATTAGTAATAACCAAGAAGAAATAAAGTATATGAAAACGATTATTTGCAAATTCAAGTCTGATGGTACAGTCATTAGAAAGACGGCCGTCATCAATGATTCGCTGGACACCCTCAGTAAATCCAAAAGAAACGAAGCAACTGACATCATTGAGCCTGACACACTTGACTTCGAGGGATGGTGTATCTACTTTGAGATAACAGACACGCTTGCCTATGAAGTCATGTTCGTATATGACCAGGAGAACGGCATCAAGACACTGAAACCAGTCAAGGCCATCACATGGGATGGGTCTGACATAGACCATGTAGCCATTATCGATGTACAAACAGTAAGCGTCACAATTCGTTAGGAAATAAAAGTGTTAAAATGCCGACAGATGCGAGGATATTGTTAATTTTGCAACCATTTAAACAATGATGAAAATGAAGAAACTTATGCTTTTACTGATGCTGATGGTGGCAATGCCATCGACAGCCCAGAACACAGATAACCCATTCCCCAAGAAGGGCTATAAGGTCAAGTGGATCAAGAGAACGCCACATGGCTTTGAGTCATACACTTGCACTATCAGGAAGTTCGAGGATAGCGACACCATCTACTATATGACTTATACCCCACCCGACCTGCAGCCCTATTGTGTATGTTTCAGCCTGATACACCAGAAAGGGGCAGAGATGATTGCTGATGCAATGAAGCATCGGAATAAGAGCGACCGTATCAAATGGATAAAGGGCTATTTGAGATACACCCACGCCAGCCAGGTAGATCCTGTCAACAGGTACAACGACTATTGGACTTACTTCAAGCCCAAGATATGGGAGAGAACACTGGTCAAGAACTTCTCGTTATCCGCAGCCCTTTACGCCTACAACAGAGACCGGGCTAAAGATGCAAGGTGGGCTGACACCACGCCAGAGCAATGGCTACAACTCTATCAGGCTGCAAAGGTAATCCTGCCGCTGATGGGAGCCGGAGAAGATACGAAAACCCTCTATGACAAGATCTGTACCGAGGTTGGCTATTGACACACCAAAGTATTTAATCTTTAATAAAGAAGAAATATATGATAGATAAAATACTGTCCTTTACCGCCTTTATAATCCTATGGGCCATCCTCTTCATTGGATTGGTGATAGTACCCAGGGAGAAAAGAAAGGATGTCCCCCGTACCAAGCAGCCCAAGGACAAGGTGCCAAAGTTACGCAAACCGTCAGAGAAACCCCTGAAGAAGGAGACCACTCGTGCTGATAAGGAACGGAAAGAAGAGAATAAGCGCCAAGAGAAGGAGGATAAAACCCGCCGCAAGCGTGAGAAGGAATTGACCAATAAGCAAATGCAGGAAAGGGAAGCACTGGAGCGTAAGACCCGTGAAGAGAAACGACGCAAGGAGGCTGAGAGGAAAGCCCGCGAAGAGGAAGAACGCAAACGGGATCGTGAACGTAAGAAGAAGCGTGAGCGCGAACGTCGCAGACGGGCAGAGGAAGACCGCAGGAAGCGCGAATACGAAGCGATGCTCTATGACGAGTACCGCCGTCAGCAAGGGTTCAGCTCATAAGACTCACGGTTGTACGAGTCGGTCATAACGGAAGAGCTGGTATTTGCGGATAATCTGTTCGCAGAGCTGGACATAATCCCTGGCAGTGGCGTAGCCTGCGGCCTTCAGGGCCAGGAGCCAGTGGTGATAGTCGGTAGAGGGATAGCTATGACAGCGTTTGTAACGGTCGGACATCAACAGTCGAGAATGATGGTCGATGCTCTCCTCGACGGTGGCGTAGTTGCAGAACTTCTCATCTGGCTTATCGTCATTGTGCAGACTATAGGGTCTGCCCTCGGCCAGCCACTGCGAACTACACTTAATACCGAAGTAGTTATTACCCTTGCGAGCCAGGTCTGAACGGCCCCAATCGCTCTCAAAGGCCATCTGTGCCAATGTCACTGAGGCAGGGATGCCATACTGTCGCTGTTGTTCCATGGCGGCAGGGGCATAGTGCGAGAGGAACGTCTTACGATCCATCCGCTGGTGCTGGCTGATACTGTCGATGTCGGCAGTAACACCCTCGCCCAACAATGCCGTACAGGCTTCTGCCCTCACGTCCCCTATATATAATAATAATGTATAGGGGTCGGTCAGTGTGCCCTTATAGCGGCAAGTGATATGTAGATGACTTCCAGTGGAACGCCCGGTATTCCCGCTGATGGCCACCACGTCACCGGCAATCAGTTCGTCGCCCTCACTGACCCTGACCTTCGACAAGTGGCAGTAGCTGATGGTGTATTCCCCATGCTGCAGCACTACATAGTTGCCTGAGCGAGGGTCAGCACCAACCTTCTTCACCTTGCCATCGAACATGGCATAGACCTCTTCATAATAAGCTTTCAGGTCAAGACCGTTGTGTGAGGCCTTGGCTCCAGTAAACGGATCACGGCGAGTACCAAACGGTGAATTGACCTTTACATGCTTCAACGGATACGATACACTCAGGTATCGCTGAATCCAAAAATCTCTGTCCGCCGCCCACGCTTGGGCTGACAGACAGAGCAGGATAACGCATAAAATGAGTGAACAAAATCTTCTCATTGGATAATGTTTAATTGTACAAAAATGGATAAATTTTACGAGTGCAAAGGAACACATTTTCATCGGAACCCAATGCCAATATAAATTTTGTTCCCTGAATTAACAACTCACGATGTCATTCTTTCGTGAAACGTTAATTCACGAACTAAAATTTCATCTGACTGCCCGTCTCACCACAAAGCCATACCTTTGCAGCACATTTACAAAAACTGAATAGACAAATGGCAAACAAAGAACATTTCAAGCAAGAGGAAATTCCATACGGAATCCTTGCGAAGTTTGGTCTCACTCAGGAAATGATTGAGGACCTTCCACAGAACGTGATACACCGTCTGCTTTCATCGCGTACCACGCCCGTGTTACCTATTGTTACTGAGAATATCGACGGCGAGACAATTCTGTCATACGCCCGTATCTCACTCATCCGTCTGGATGACGGCTCAGTAGATGTGTACTTCATTCCCAAATGGGTGGACGAAGATCTGGAGGAGTTCAGCATCGACCAGCAGGAACAGCTGAAAGCTGGTCGCGTCGTTAAGGCAGACCTGGGGAAAGAAGGACGCTGCTTTGTGCAGTTCGACGAGGTGATCAATCAGGTGATGGCCGTTCCCGTGGAGATTATCAACCAAAACATTTCCATCCTGTCACGTACACTTTTCCTTTCCGACGCTGACAAGGCCCTGTTGGAGGATGGCGGCATCGTGGAAATGGAAATCCATCATCAGAACATCAGTGCAGGCATCGACCTGAACGAACTCACCGGCATCCGTATCTCTGATGGCGACAGTATCGCATGGCGTGAGGATGCCAAGGTAGATAGTCTGCCACGATATAACTTTGGGCTCTTCGGTTGCTGGGTATGCGGTGACGACAACACGCTCAACTATATCTCTGAAGATGACTATACTGAAGAGATCCTGGACGAGCAGAAGCGTACACAGTCGATGAATGCCGCTAAGGCTCAGTTGAGCCAACTAAAAGTATAAGGATGTTTTTTGCATATTATTCATAGAATTAGATTTTTAGAGCCGTGCTGCCTGAGATAGGTCGCACGGCTCTTTTTAGATGGGTCACTTCTTTTCCAGCGTCCAAGGCTTGACTTCGGTGACTCTGCAGTCGAGGGTAATGGCATCGTTATAGACACCGAACTGCACTGGTCCCTTCGCATCGATATAGGTGCCGGGCTTCAGAAAATCCTCGTTCTGTGGGTCGAAATAGAGGAAATTGACCCAGGTGAACTCAGCCACGTCCTTGGTCTTATCGACTGAGAAGGCGCTAAAGACAAGGAAGATCTTACCGTTCTTGTCCTCCTTCAGCTCTACATCCTTCTTGCCGAGTTTGCCACGGAAAGAGAGGACACCCTCGATAGCATCAGTGCCGTCATTGGTCAGTTCAACACTTTCTGGACGCAGATAGCAGCACGTCTTACCGTTATGCTTCTGGATGCTCATCTCACCGGCGAGGTTCACACGACGGCCAACGGTCAGTTCAGACACGTTCCCCTTGCTTGGGGCCATCATCACATTGATGGAGAGCTCTTTCGTCTCACCATTCTTGCCAGTGATAGGCAGTACAACACCACAAGAAAGATAGCTTGCGCCCTTCTTGTCCTTCTTCACACTTGCTGCGCGATTGATGGTAGCGCAGACTTTCAATTCTTCAATCTTAATCATAACTATAAATACTTTAAAACTATAAAACTTATATTTCTATTCTCAATTTGTCTAAGCCAGACGCTGGCCTGTATTCCTCTGCTCTTCCGGGTACTCCGCATCGAAGTTCATCATGGCAGTCTCACGGGCCACAACGGGGTCGACGGACTCGCGCTGACGTCTGATCAGGGTGGCAGCCTTTTGCTGTTCCGTCTGTTCCTGCTGCTGAACGGCTTTCACCTGTTCACTGGAGGTTTCGTCATTGCCTGTATGGTCAAGCAAGACAGCCATGCCTATGGCAGAGGTGAACAGACCCGATATCAGGCTGGTAAAGAGGTCACCACCTTGCTGGTAGGCATTCTCATTCGCCTGGTTCTGGCCCATCAGATAGGCCAAGAGCGTATTCGGGTCATTGCTGCCCGTCTGTTGCGTGAGCTGTGCGCCAGCCTGGGCATTCTGCTGCTGTTGGGGAGTCAGCTGTGTCTGGGCTAATAACCTGTCTGCCTGAGTAGGAGATGTATCTACCCCACTCTTCAGACTGGCCAGCAGGTCAGTGTTGGTTCCTTTCTTCAGTACCGTCGCAGTCAGATTACCACGGACGGCAATCTCTGCGAGATAGTTCAGCGGATCAACGGTCTTCATCTCTGTGGCTCCTGCAGCCTGAAACTTCACGGTCAGATGCAGGTGGGGGCCTGTACTGTTGCCTGTATTCCCAGACACGCCAAGCTTTTGCCCGGCATTCACCACATCGCCCTGTTTCACGGCCACACTATCCAGATGACAGTAGGACACGCGCCATTTGGCACCATCAACACGGTCGTACTCCACAACAGCGTAGTTGCCACTGGCTTTGTCGTTTCCGACCGTAACTACTCGGCCCTGGTTCTCTGTGGCCAGCACATCCTCATACTTCGCCCGTAGGTCAATGCCGTTATGTGCATGGCTCCTGTAACTGGTAGGTGAAAGACCGAAGCCATCGGACATGACCATATTTTCACCAGCGAGAGGAAAAGAATAGCCCTGAGTCGTAGCCAGCAGCATCGTCTGTTGCTCTACTATTCGTGGCAAGGTCTTCGCCTGTTGGTCGTACTTGGTCAGACCATACGCCTCGATGTCTGCTATCAGCATGTTGGCGTAGTTGCGATTGGTGGCATAGCCAGCCGCCTGCAGGCCGTTGACCCATCCGCGATAGTCATCATCCGCACACCGGCGACAGGCTGCATAGCGGTTGCCCATCAGGAACTGCGAGTGGTGATTGATGCTCTCCTCGACAGTGGCGTAGTTACAGAACTTTTCATTCGGCTTATCATCGTGATGCAGACTGTACGGCTTGCCCTCGGCGAGCCACTGCTGGCTGCACTTGATGCCGAAATAGTTGTTGCCTGACTGTGCCAAGTTCGACTTACCTCCAGCCGACTCGATATACATCTGCGCCAACGTCACTGAGGCAGGAATGCCATATTTCTGCTGCTGTGCCATGGCCAGAGGTGCATAGCGCTCAAAGAACGCCACCTTTTCTTGATTCAACTTTCCCATTGCTATTCACTTTTAAAGATGCATCGTGCGTTTCGGCTCAGACTCCGACTCGGCGACCTTTACCACGTTCTTCGTCTCTGCTACCGGCTCGGTCTGCTGTTGCGACTGGTTTTCGCAGAGCTTGTTCTGAAAAAACTGGGCAGCAAGCGCCACCTTGAACGCCTCACGGTCTTCAGAGAGCCAGAACCGCTGAATCTGCGACTTGCTGAGTTCGACGGGTTTCTGACGTTCGCCATCGATGGTGGCAAACATAATCGTCGCTCCCTCATGGTATCTGTCCTTGGTGATGTTCACCTTCGAGATACGCGAGAGGTCGGCTCCTTCAGGAACCTTGGGCATCAGCACGTCAGCCTTGCTCTCAGGATGGTTGACCACCATCTGGTAGTATTTCTGCGCCAGCTCACAGCGCACCGTGTCAAACTCCGGCGTGCGGAACGACTGGAAGAAACGGTCTATATCCTCGCGCTCTGGGTAGATGGTGAAGGCTTTCTCGTCAGCAGGCTTCACATAGAGCACATAACGGTCACGATCGTCACGGGTCATAGATACCTGCTCGAAGGAAACCGAACGGCTCACTTCCTCGGCAACGGCACCTTGGGCGACAGTCTGTGGCTCTTCGCCACGCATGGCCGCATAATCGATATCCTCACCTTTCATGATCTTACCCAACACCCGGATGGCATCGTTCATGTCATGCTCCAGGTGCTCCATCAACTGCGGATTCTCCTGCAACTGCTGCTGCCAGTCGGGAATCATCGACAGACTGTCACTCGACAGCTGGGCTGGCAGATTCTGACGGGCCATGATAACTCCCGCCGCCAGTTCCTGGACCAAGCGGTCATACCGATGGGCTTCTGCAGGTGTCATGTCCGGCTGGTTCTGACGGTTCAGACGCTGGGGCGCACCTGTATAGGCTATGGCGGCACGATAGATATCGTTGGCCCGCTCGATAGCTGTTTCTTTCTCTTCCCCAACAGCGGCTTTGCGCGAGTTGTTAATGAGCAGGCCATCGTCATTGCTGTCATAATCCGTCAGCAACAGCGGGTTCACCTGTATGCGGTCATCACTTTTCTTGAGAGCTGTCACCAGTTCATCCACTTGGTCGTAGATGGGCTTCGCTTCCTTCTCATTCAGTTTCGGGTCAACGAGCGCATCACAGATGGCAATGCGTAATCCAGCCCTTACCAGTTTCGGCAGATAGATATCCAGCGAATGGTGAGGGAAAGAGGTGTAGTCAAACTTCTTTCTTCCCGCAGACTGCTTTGACAGGGCGATTCCGAGGATACGCGACGCCTTTTCGGCATCCTCGCCAAAGGCTTCGTAGAAGTCGCCGTTGCGCATCAGGATCATCGCATAAGGATGCTTTTCCTTCAGCTCCTGAACCTGATGATAGGCCTGGGCCTCGCGGTTTAGAGCCACTACCTTGGGACACTCACCCTTCGTATCGTTCTGGAGCACCATAGTCAGAGCCTCGTAAGGACGGGACAGACGAGAGGCAGTTACCACATCATCACTCAGGTTGCAACATTTGTTCATCCAAACGCCTTTGTTGGTTTTCGCCATCTCCAAGGCACCGACAATCAAACCGGCTGTCACTACGGCTGCTGCGACGTCCTTGCCCGAAGACTCTTTAGCCTCACGGTCACGTTTCTCATCCTCTTTCTTCTTGATCTCATCGAGGGCTTTCTGGTCTTCTGCCTTCTGCTCTCTCTCCTTCTTCAGGTTTTCATCAAGGGCCTTTTGCTCCTCCTTTTTCTCTTTCTTATCCTCTGTAACGATATTGGCTTTTTCTTCCCGGAGCTGTTTGATGGTAGCCAATCGGACAATATCCATTTTCACACAGTCTGTTGGCTTGCCAAAGGCAGGGTTCTGGTAAAAGCTGGGGCTTTCTTCACGAGGACTGAAGATATGACCAGGATATTTATCCATAAACGCCTGAACATCCTCTGTTTCCTCTGCATCGAGATTGCCGAAGTCGCCATTGATGATGGCAGAAAGGGCATATTCTGGCACCTTCACAGTGTCCACCTGCACAGTTATCTGCTGATCCTCTGAGGTCAGCACTTCATCCATCAACCTGATTACCTGTTGACGGGCTTCCTCCGGCAGGTCTTTCAGATAGAGTTGGTTACGGTGGTCGTAGGCATCCTCGCGATTCTCAAACACCTCGATGTCATCAGCAACGGCCATAGCATGACTAAGCACCGTATCCTTTGTTTCCGAACCATCAAAGAACTTAGGAACCATAACAGGTACACGCAGCGCCAGTGGGAGATAATCCAGCTTTGCATCATTGGCCAAACCACATATATGCTCCACTGCGGATCTCTCCTGAGAGCTTTTCAGTCCGTCAGACAGCTCCTTCAGTACTTGTTTCTGCACTTCTGGAGAGAAGTCCGTGAGCATCATGGCACCTTCACTTTTCGCAGCTGCATCCATGCCCTCATAGAGCATGATATACGGGGGATCGACAGTCACAGCACTGTACTTTTCCATCTCACCTGTATCTTTACGCAGGAGTTCTGCCTCCTTTAGCAAGAAGACTGGCGTATTGGTTAGCTCTGCGTCTTTATACTGCTGCACCACTTCGTCATGCTGTCTGGTGAGCTGGCTTTTCTGACTATCCTCTTCGCGCCACTTGACATCACGAGCCAACCACTCAGCCGTATTCATGGAATAATACGGATTGATAGGGTTGATATCCACAGGGATGCCGTTTATCTCCAGTCGGTTCTCATTGAGGACATTGAAAAGAGCATCTTCCTTCACACCCTCACCACCATATTCAAGCAAGATATCGAGGTCACTGCCCTCCTTGACTTCACCTCTGGACCGGCTGCCGATGATGGTCACCTGCTTCACATAAATGTCTTCACCAGGGAAGTCTTCTGCCAGTTTCTCATTCACATAGTCCTCGACCATCTGCTTGACCTCATACTGCGTATAATCCTCCAGCCCCTGAACCTTCGGGCCAAGTCTTAGTGGATTCACACCGTTCAAGAGGTCATAGAGCACGCGGTCGGCCACCTCTTCCTTATTGGTGTACTCAATATGCAGGAAGTCGGCAACGGCATTCCAGAACTTGCTCAGTACTGCAGAGACCTTATCGAAGATGCCAGCGGCATTCTCCTTGTCAGCCACGAACTCCTGCAGACGCTGGGTACCACGCTGACCACTATATTGAGCCAAGGCCTCCGATGCAATCTCATCATCCGTATGCAAATTGGGGTATTGGCTCTTGACATCATCCCACACCTCCGGCGTGTCCTTCATCATCAGGACGACCTTTTCCCACTCTTTCGGATTCTGCTGACGCAGGACTTCGGCCCATAAGTGGGTATATTCGTGGATGGGCGTCTCTACCGTGGCCACATTGGGGTCAAGATAGACCTTTCCCTCATGGACAAAGCCATAGACCTGACCTTCCTTGTCACGGAACAGGATGGGTTTCCTGCTCTCGTTGGTCTGATCCTTATACTTCTCAAGGACGCGCTCACCTTCGGCAGCATCGAGATTCACGTCGATGCCCGCACCACGCATACGCTCAATCAGGGCGTCACGCAGCTCTAAAGAGGGCATTTCCACCTTCTGTTCCTGCTTGACCACTTGGGCAGCAATGCGAACAGGTTGTGAAACCACCGGCTTCTTCTCTATCTCCTGAGCAAGCGGCATCTTCACCTCCAGCTCAGGGTGATACTGCAGATAGTTGTCGGTATGGGCCAACACCACAGCTCGGACTTCCACGCCCTTGCCGAAGTTGGCCTGTGCGGCCTGAGAGAGGGTATGACCTGTGTCGAGCACATTATCCACCAAGACGACAATCGTCCCCTCCGACAACTCATCATTGAAAGTGAAGTCGATCTTCGGCAGGTTGTCGTTGCCGTTCTCCTTCTTCAGATCGTAAAGCGAGGGATGGGGAGAACTGATCAGGCTGCTGTTGCTGTCTATTTCCATATAGTCACCAAGGTCGTAGGCGATATCATCCGTATAGCCCGGGATGCCTGTCTTTCCTGGCATGGGGACAAGCACCATCCTTTCACGCTCTGCCTCTGGAATCTTCCCAAAGAGATCGGATAACTGGCTGACGGCCTCGGTGATGGCATCATTGCTGCCCCCTTCCTTGACCTGATGGGCCAAGGTACGCAGCTCCTCACCACGCTCTCCTACCCCATACTGGCCCAAAGAATAGACCACGATAGGCTTTTCTGCTGCATGGGCAATCTCCACGGTTTCTGCCTTGGCCTCCGGCTCCACAGAAACAGCAACATCCTCGCCTGTGTGCCAGTCGATGTTATGCTCCTGCAAATACTTACGTGTGGCAAAGATGACTTCGTTGTCCTGGCATACCTTGTCACCTTCCGTATCATTGTTGGCCATATTGACCAGCCACTCCTTATCCTCCATGCGCTGCTTGTTGGTATCAACAATCTGCTGCATGAACTCCTCACACTTCTGGCGCAGGGTGAACTCTCCCTCGACCTCCGGGTCGCTGACCATCAGGTCACCGTCCCAATGGCCACAGCGCACATAGCCGCGATTGCGCCAACTGCCTGTATCGGCCATCTCACGCATCTCGCTGATGCTGACGAACGGATAGGCCTCACGGGCGAACGTCACCTTATGATAGCGGCCTTCCTTCGAGAACTTATAGGGCAGTTCCTCGGGCTTGGGCATGTTCTTGGTGGTCTCGTCGAGCGATGCCTGGATCTGTTTCTCCAAGGCATCCAGCTCCGTCTTCAGGCCCTTCAGGTCATCTTCCTTTCCCCAAGGCTTTCCGGCGATACGCTGATACTCGGCAATATCCTGTGCCAGTTTCGCATTGCGCTCCTGATACTGGGCAATGACACCGGGAATACGCTCCAGTGCCTGCACGCCATAGCGCACAGCCCCCAAGCGGTTGTCCTTGCTCATGGCCAGATGGCCGTTGTTATGCTCATAGAGGTAATGGCCTTTCACATAGAAGGTGTTACCGGCATAGACCTCCTTCTTCATCTTCTCGTCGTACATATAAACCGTATTGACAATCAGCGGGAATCCATAGACCTCACCCATCTGACGGTCTTTGTTACCGATGGTTCGTCCGGCATCCTGCAAGGCAGCACCCATCCCTTCCACGTTATAGGTGCCGTCAGCCGCAAACTCCTTGACCTTGGGCATCGTCAGACCTGGCAGGGAAGTGCCGTCCTCGCCATATTTGGCAGCGGCCTTGAACTTCTCATAGTCCTCTGTCATATCCTTGATAATGACATCGTTCTTCTGTACCTTCTCCTGAGCCACCTCCAAGCGCCACTCGGTTTCCCGTCGGGCCTGCATGTAGGTCTTACGCTCCGACTCCAAGGCCATAATCTTCTTCTCCAGCTTAGCCTTTTGAAGCAGGTCGTCATTGCCGGAGAGGATGGCCACATACTCGGCGAAGTTCATGCCGTTCTCTTCATCCATCGCTCCCTCGTCGATGACACGCGAGCCAAGGCTGTTGGTCTTCAGCTGGGTGATGAAGAGTTGCTTGTTTTGAAGCAGGTTGAACTTATAACTGTCGAGGGTGCGCTCCACAGCATAGATGATGATATCCACATTGTTATTGGCGTAGAGCTTGGCAACCTCATTGCCCGAACGTCTGGCACGGCCATTACGCTGCTCCAAGTCGGAGGGTCGCCAAGGTATGTCGATGTGATGGACTGCCACAGCACGCTTCTGGGCATTGACACCCGTACCAAGGGTAGAGGTGGAACCGAAGAGCACGCGAATGGTACCTTCGTTCATCTGTTTGATGATCTCCTTGCGCTGCTTCTCGTTCTTGGCCTCCTGAATGAAGCGGATTTCCTCGGCAGGGATGTTATAGTCACGAACGAGCTTATCCTTGATCTCCTGGAAAATATTCCACTCACCCGGCTTATAGGTCGAGAGGTCACTGAAGATGAACTGTGTTCCCTTCTGCTCGTTGTATTTCTGGTAATAGTCTGCCACCAGACGCGCACAGTGGCTGGCCTTGTTCTCTGGGTCATCGCCAAAGAGTTCCTGGTCAACCAGTCGCATATCGAGCGAGGCCTTTCGGCTGGCATCGGTGGCTATGAGCATCTTTCCCTTCTGCTCACGGTCGTTCAGCGGACCACGGAAGATAAGTTCGCCGTCACCTGTCTGTGCAAACTGTACCAGACGCTCATTGAAGTCCTGCTGGTCTGCCGTCGGCTTGATGTTATGCAGAATGACATTCATGGCAGGACGGTCGAGACCGACATCCTCGCCTGTGCGGTAATCGGTAATCTCGTTATAGAAGGTGGCCAACTCAGGGACTTTCACAAAGTAACGGAAACGCTCCTTCTGGACAACGGCATTGGTCACGGAGAACTCATAATCTGAGGTCTTCTTGGCATAGACTGCCGCCCAGGCATCAAAGCTATGGATGCCCTGCTGCTCCATCGCCTTCGGACGCAGGTACTTGAACAACAGGTACAGCTCCGTCAGTGAGTTGCTGATGGTCGTACCACTCAGGAAGGTTGCTCCCAAGTCTTTTCCCGTTCGCTTCTGAATGGTGCGCAGGGCATAAAGGAGGTTGAGTGCCTTCTGGCTACCCGCAGGATTACCCAATCCTGACACGCGCTGATGACGGGTCGTGAACATAAGGTTCTTGAACTGATGACTCTCATCGATGAAGATATGGTCGATACCCATGTTCCCGAAGTCCACAAAGTCATCCTTCCGGGATGCCATGTCACTCTGAAGTTCCATGATCTTCACCTGCAGGTTCTCCTTGCGCTTCTCCAGTCCTGTGAGCATACGCCCGGAGATATTACCGCCCTGCTGCCGCAGGATGTCGAGGGCTTCGTCGATGTCACGCAGCTCATCCGACAGGATCTGCTGCTGAATATCCATCGACTGCGGAATCTTGCCGAACTGGTCGTGAGACATGACGACGCAGGCATAGTCGTTGTTCTTGATGCGATTGAAGAAGTCCACACGGTTTGCGGGTGAAAAGTCCTTCTCGCTGGCATAGAGAATCTTATCGTCAGGGAAAGCGGCCTGATAGGTGTTGGCTATCTCGGCGACATTGGCCTTCAGCGCGATAATCATCGGCTTATTGGCCAGTCCCAGACGGTGCATTTCGTGGGCAGCCATACACATGATGAGCGTTTTTCCTGTCCCCACCTCATGGTCGCAGATGCCACCACCGTTCTGGAGGAGCATCCATACGCAGTCCTTCTGGGACTTGTAGATGTCCTTCACATTGAAACGGCTGCTACCAAGAGCCTTCATGTCGATACCGGGGAAGGTCTGGTGACTGCCATCGTATTTCGCCTTGACAAAGCAGTTGAACTTGCGATTGTACATCTCCTGCAGCTCATCGCGCTTATCTTTGGGCAGGTTTGTAAGGTAGTCCGTGAAACCCTCACGGATTTCCTGAATCTTCGAGCTGGCCAACTGGATTTTCTCCATGTCCGGCGCCTTGATGTCGTTGCCGTTATCATCGGCACCCACACACTTCTGAATATCAGGTGTCGTGTCGTGGAAGGCATGCTGTAACAGTGCCATGCCGTCATAGTCCTTATACTCGCCACGCACACAGTATTCCTCGCGGATTTTCAGGTTATAGCGGTTCTCGGCCTTGATAGAGTATTCATCGATATGCTCGGCATAGTGAATCTCCATCTTCGTGTCGAAAAGCTTGCCGACATATTCCTCGTAATACTCCGTTGGAATCCATCGCTCACCGAACTGCAGACCGATGTCGTCAAAGGCAATCTGCTGGGGCAGCGACTGCTCCAGTGCGGCCTTGGTCTCTTGCAAGGCGGGAACGATCTTGGGGTCATCGGCATGTTCCTGAGCCAGTTCAATGGCATCATTCACATAGGCCAGCTTATCATAGACATTGCCGGAGAGGGCCTTGCTGCTGATTTCGTAGCTGCCATCGGGCATGTAATAGATACGTCCTTTCAACTCATTGACCAAATCGCCCTGCGTATGGCCAGTGATACCGGCCATATACTCCAAGTCCACCTGACCATAGCGGTTCAGCGAGGCAAAGAGGGCTTCCTCCGGGGTATCAACATGACTGATTTCGTAGGCCACAAAGGACACGGGACGCTCGAAGATGTCGGCCTTGACAAAGGTCTTGTCAACGGCATTCTCCAGCGTCAGCACGTCACGTCCCTTGCTATCGTTCATGATGGCACTGGCATTCTTGCGCTCGTTGAGATAGCCGAACTTCTCTACAAACTCGTCGTAATACTGATTCAGCTTCGCACGGAGTTCCGGCTGGGCTTCACGTGACTGAGCCTCGGTGTCATAGAGTTCTTCGTAGGCATCGCGAATCTGATAGTAGAGCTGCATACGCTGCTCATCCTTGGAAAGCTCCTTGGGCTTTTCCTCTTGCTGGACTGTTGGCTGTGCCTGCTGCACTTCCTGACTGTCCCACATGGAAAAGAGGTCGAGCTGGACGGGGGCGCTCTGCTGCACCTGTTGCACCTGCGGTTTCACCTGAACCTGCTTAACTGGCTCCGGCTTCTGCTCCACGACTTTAGGGGCATTGGCCTTATAATAATCCACAAAGTCCTTATACAGGTCACGCTTGAAATACTCTGTAAGCAGTTGGGCTATCCCCTCCATGCCGCCGTCATGGGTGCATACCAGTGTCGGCTTGCCGTAGGGGTCGGTGCCTTTCTCCATCTTCGTGGCCACGATAGCCTCCGAGTCAGGGGCCATCATCGATTTCCACCAGTGACAGTTCATGGAGATATCCGTCCAGTCCTCACCGCTCATCGCCTTGAAGCCTGTGTTCACATCACAGAAAGCCTGTGTGTCGGGATCGAGCGACATGTCATAGCCCGTGTATTTCTGGAGGACTACTAAGTCGGAACCTACATCCGTTCCTGCCTCGTCGCGGAACATGCCATCGGGCAGACGGAAAGCTCCCACAAGACGGGCATTCTTAGCCAGTTCCTCGCGGATGGGATTGTTCGACGGAGAATCCATGAATCCCCTGGAGGTGATGAACGCCACAAAACCACCCTCACGTACCTGGTCGAGGGCTTTCAGGAAGAAGTAGTTGTGGATGGTCGAGACGGCATAGCGTTTCGCATCGTTGCCACTCTTGCGGTATTCATCATCCATCACCTTGATGTCGCCGAAGGGAATATTAGATGTCGCAACGTCAAATGTCCCCTTCAGCTCAGGCCTGATGGTCTCAAAACCGTCTATTGTAACACTGTCGTTCGGATTCAGAGCCTTCAGGATGCGACCAGTAAGCAGGTCTTTCTCAAAGGCACTGACCCTCACATCGGGATACTCGCCCTTGAAGGCATCGCCGAATTTGCCGATACCTGCCGAGGGGTCGAGCATCGATCTCACCTCCACGCCTGAGTCCTTCATCACCTTGGCTATCGCGCCGATGACAGGCGCAGGTGTGTAGAACGAGGTTAACACAGAGTTTTTCAAGCTCTGAACATACTCTCGATACTGCCTGTCATCCTTGCTGCTCTCACGTAACAGTTCATGAAGGCGAAGGGTATCTGCTATAAACGGACGGTCGGAGGGCTTCCATACTTTCTCATTCTGAATACTGTCCTTGTCAACAGGGTTGAGCACGAACTTCAGACCACCAAAACCGCTGTATCTCTTCAGGACTTCACGCTCCACATCCGTCGCCGCCCTACCCTCTTTTTCGAGTTGGAAGACGGTACGGATAGCGGCAATGTTATCCTGTAACTTTTGTCTCTTGTTATATGCCATAGTATTTTCTCTTTATCGGTGCAAACCCACTGACACGTCGCGCACCTCTCCTCGTGCCAGTCCGCGCAGCTCGGCCTTGACATCGGCCTTCCACGCATCGGGGATGTTTCCCATCGCCCTTTCTGAATTGCTGAACAACACTTCATAGAAGAAGTCCCTGCCCTTGGGCCGCAGATAGAAGCCGCCACAGTCGGCAGCCAGTTCAATGGCTTTCCGCTGGTTGGATGTCAACTCTCTGGCCGACGGGTCGGTAGTACGCTCCACCAAGGCTTTCTTTGCAGCATCATAGCGATAGTCAGGGCAACGCAAACGCGAGGCCTGACCGAACTTCAGGGCGGCATCGAAGGGTGTCACGTCCTGACGGCCCGTGTAGGTCTGGACTGCTTTCAGCTTTGCAGGGTCTTGCCGCAATTCCTCCAGCGTCGGATAATACAACGCAACACGGTCGTAGAAACCGAGGCCGTGCGGATTGGTATCGTAGGCGAAGCCGTCGTGAAACTCCATGTCTATCGCAAACTCGCCGTTGTCATCGAACTTGACGTAGGGCGGAAGCGTGTCAACGCTTGACAGTCCCTTGCCACTGAGTACGGGGAAACTATCACGGTTCAGGATGATACCCTCCACGGGACCTTTCGGACACTCCAGTTCGGAGCAGCTGATGCCCGACTGTGACAGCAACCGCCGACGGCTGTATTCCAGCGCATGGAGAAAGGTCTCGATATGGGGAGCATCTTCCAAAACACAGGGTTTGTCGGCCTTACGGGCAGCAGGGACGACTTCGGCTAATGTGAAGTTGCGGGTGCTGTCGTTATCCATCACACGAATGGCATGACTGCGTGCATGGTTGGCATCCCCGGCAAAGGCCTTCATAGTGGAAGCGAGCTTCGTGTAGAGATTCAAGCCGTATGGAGGCAGTTGCTCTGCATCGATACGGTTGCCGCGCTGCAGGATGACAAAGTCGGCAGGCACGATGCGGTTGTCGCTGAAATACACGCCAAGAGCAAGCTCTTCCTCAGCGAAACGGTTCAGCCAGCCACTGCGCTCATCCTCCGTGAAACTGACGATGCACGGCTTGTCCATGAAATAGGCCACACCATCAGAGTCACCGCCACTGATACGTCCATTCAACTGCTTGGCCATGTCCACACACTGGGCATAAAGCTCACGGGAACGATGACGATCACGGATGAGCGAGGTCTCAAACTCATGAACCTGGTCTGTGTCCATCAGCCCACGACACCACTTCTCAGCACCTGTCTTCGTCCTGAACTCCTCCACCCAACAGTCGTTGGTGCTGTTGTCGAAGGCCACATATTTGGCTCCGTCACGGAAATAGCCCTGGGCACCAGTATGAGCAGGAAAGGTCAGGCTACGTGACCTGCGCTCGCTTTCGAGTATCTCGCCCAATACCTTCTGGGCTTCCTCGCCAGTAAGCAGCTGCTGTCCACTGTAGCCTGACCCCTGACTTGCCGCCATGTTATGTGTGTTCATCTCCGATGCCATCCACTAACACGGCCATAGCCAGCTCCTGTGCCTGATCGACGGTCAAGCCGTCGCGACGGGCATTCTCATACTTCTCCTCGGCAGCATCAGCCAGATCGTCGAGGACTTCATCACTCACGGGGAAACCAGTGCCCCACTCCTCCTTCAGTCGCTGGAGATAGCGGCGGTAATAAGACATCTCCTTCGGCATGACGCTATCGCTTTAATCCCTGAGCCTCTGAACGGACGATACCCTCGGCGAGATCCTTCAGCTCGTTGTGGGCATCCTTCTGCCAAGCATCGTTCACACCAGCAGCCTTCAACTGCGATTCGGCCTTCTCCCACAGTCCGTCAAACACCTTCGCACGCTCGTCAGGTGTCTCAGCACCGGCAGCGAAGTCGTTGAGCGTCTTCAACTGCTCAGGCGAGAAGTTGCGGGCGGTGGAGTCAGAGGCACGATCGACGATGGCCTTCACGGCAGCATCCTCCTTGGCATTGACCTCCTGCTTCTGACCAGGACCAACAATGTCGAGTGCCTTCTTGTGGAAGTCTCGGTTGGCAGCAGCCACCTGTTCGAGAGTGGCGAGACGATTCTTGACAGCCGTGGTCTCATTGACTGAAAGGAGGCTGACGCACTCGATGCCGTTCACCTTACCACTGAGCCATACACGGTCGGGGTTGTCCTTGGCAGCTGAATAGCGCAGACTGGTGACGTTGGCGGCGCTGGGCAACTTGAACTTGCTCCAGTCTACTTTCTGGGCAGCGTCGAGCTTCTCGCCGTTGGTCTGACGCTGGGCCTGTACGCGCTGCTCCATGCGTCCAGCGATGTCGGCCATCGTCATCGGCTTGCCAACAGACTTCACCTGGTCTTTCTCGTCGAGCGTCACCTCGGCACGATGACGGAGAGAGGCCAAATCCTCAGCATTCATGATGCCATAGAAACGGGATTCCTTGTTGCCCTTCTCGCCAAAGGCCAACTGCCACTTACCTACGAGGCCCTCAGAGCCTTTCACCGCCATATCCTTAGCATCGGGGGTCATCGAGGCAATCAGGTTGGCACGCTGCTCCCTGTTCATGTGGTCAACGTCCACGCCGTCCTTGCGGAGGGCATTCAGGAGGAGGGTGTCCTCGGTGATCTTCTCGATGGTGATGTAGTTCACGTCACGACCATTGATGTTGGCGTTCTTCTGATGGAAGGCAGCATCATCGACGTGCATGGGATAGGCGGTCTTTACCGCAAACTCCTTGGCCTGAACGGGGTCTTTGGCATACAAGTCCTGATAGGTCTTGGCCTGTTCTGGAGTCAGCTGGCGTGACATCTGGGTACGCATACCCGCACGCTTCTCCTCGGGGGTCTTACCGTCAGGGTTCAGCTTACCGTAATCGACCTGTACCATCGTGGCGTCGTCCTTCTGGAACACGCGGATGCGGTCGATGGTGTTGCCCTCGGTGGTGGTAACCTTCGCTTTAGCGGTCTTTTCATTGTTCTCATTCTGGTTCTCGACCTGAGAACCCTCTGCTGCAGCAGCCTTGGGCTGTGCGTTTTCTGTTTTCACTTTTGCCATTGTGCTATAATTTAGTTTTTGTGTTGGTTATAAACTGAGGGGATTTCCCTCATCGGTCGGCAAAAGTACAGCATTGCTCTGGCATCGGCAGTCTCGGAAAATTATCTTGCGTGAATTAACGATTCACTATCGAATTGTTGTTGGTTTCGTGTGTTTTTGGCGGTTTTTCATGTTCATAGAGGTGCTATATCGATAACTATTCGTATCTTTCCTCTATAAACTTGAAAACAAATTGCCCCGCCAAGCTAATATCGGTACAGTCTGCAGTTTCTAAGCGAGACAAGAATCTGACACGGCAACCTCTCAGTTTCCATGTTTTGAATAATACTTTCCTCTTCGAGCTGTCGGCTCAAACTGGCTTTCATTGCCGCCCATGTCACTGGTTAATTTGCAGACGGGGTATAATCCACCACAAAGATAATAGCCTTGCCGTGGGCGGTATATTGTGTCACCCGTTGCTTTCGCTGACGGATGTCTCACAATCGTTTTTGACAGAGAAGTCCTTGTAGTCGGTCTCGTCGTGAAGCACATGCCATATGGCTATGAGCAGTTTGCGTGCTACAGCAACGAGGACTTTCATCTTGTTCTTCTTGCGGACTTGTGTCTGATGGTAGGAGAATCGGCTGAAGAAGCAGTCCTTTGTACGGCTTGCTCCCCAGGCACACTCGATGATGGTCTTGCGCAGGAAAATATTGCCGTGAGTGATTCTGCGTGACTTGATTTTCTTGTTGGACTCGTCATTACGTGGCTTCAGTCCGCTCCAGGATGCGAGGTGTGCGGCGGTTTGGAATTTGGTCATGTCGACTCCGATCTCTGCGATCAATGATGTGGCGGCACGTTCCCCGATGCCCGGTATGGTCATCAGCCTTCTGAGTTCCTCAGGATAGTAAGTTCTGCAGACATGCGACATCTTGTCCATGCACTCCTGCTTGTGTCTCTCGGCGAGATCCAGCTCGTCCCTGAGCTGGCGCATTGTGTCCTTCTCCGCATCAGAGACTACTCCCGTGAGTGCTGCCAGGATGGTTTCCCTGCCGTGTCGGTTGGTGATGCGACTATAGATCTCCTTGATGAGCTCCTCTGGGTCGGTGACTCCCTCACAGAGTTTTCTCACCACATTCTTGTAGCTCTTGGTGTCTGTGTTTGACACATAGTTGCTCAGCCGGATGTTGCAGCGCTGCATCACTGCGTCGAGCTTGGCCAGCTTGCGCACAATCTCTGCGTCAAGGTCGAAGATACGGCGGTCATACTGCCGCAGTTGCTGTATACGCTCCGGTGGCACGAAGCTGCCCCGCACCAGATCCTTCAGCGTACACTCCGCTATCCACTGGGCATCTTTCACATCGCTCTTGCGGCCAGGCAATTGCTTGATGAAATAGGGATTGACGAGCTTCAGATGGAAATGCGGCTCAAGCACGCGCCAAACTGGTATCCAGTAAACAGCCGTACTCTCCATCGTCACCTCACTCACACCATGCGACTGCATCATCCGGCGCATTTCACGCAACTGATGTGTTAAAACTCCGAAAACTTTCTCAATAATCTCGCCCGTTTCGCACAGAATACAAAGAAATACACTATCTTTGTGCACGTCAAGGCCACATACTGCTCTCATAAGCCTAAAAAATTAGAGGGTTAATAAATGAGACCTCAAATATAGCAAATAATTGTGACTTAGAGCACGTAAAAGGATAGGATTGAGCGTATGGAGGCCTTGATTTCTAACTTTTCGGGGCAATTTGTTTCAGTTTTTATCTCAACTGGCTTATAATCTCGGAAATTTTATTTAAATTTGCACGAGATTTTGGATGCTGATGAAAGTCATTCATGTGGATATGGACCAGTTTTTCGCGGCTGTAGAGCAGCGAGAAAATCCTGAACTTCGTGGCAAGCCGATAGCGGTGGGACACGATGCCGAACGGGGTGTGGTATCAACAGCCAGCTACGAAGCACGGCGGTTTGGCGTGCATTCGGCGCAGTCCATTCAGGTGGCCAAGCGGCTGTGTCCGCAACTGATAATCGTGGAGCCGCACTTCCAAAAATATAAGGAGGTGTCGGCACAGTTGCATGAGATATTCCATGACTATACCTACCTGATAGAGCCTATATCCCTCGACGAAGCCTTTCTTGATGTGACAGAGAATAAGAAAGGGATTGAGTTGGGTGTGGATATTGCGCGGGAAATCAAGCAGCGCATCCGTGAGACCACTGGACTGACAGCATCGGCTGGTGTGAGCTACTGCAAGTTCCTGGCGAAGATTGCCTCCGACTGGCGCAAACCCGACGGGCTGACGGTGATTCATCCTGACAGGGCATTGGACTTCATCGCACAACTGAAGATAGAGAAGATTTGGGGTGTAGGCCAAAAGACTGCCGAGAAGATGCACCGCATGGGTATCTTCACGGGTCTTGACCTGAGAAACATGTCGCTAAGCCGACTGACGCGGGAGTTCGGCAAGATGGGCCAGGTGTTCTATGACTTCTCTCGTGGCATCGACAATCGGCCTGTTATCAGCGAATGGGAGCGGAAGAGTGTCAGCTGTGAGCAGACATTTGAGTCGGACATTAGTGAGAATGCTGCCGTCACCATCCATCTGTATCATACGGTGCTGGAGCTGGTCAGACGCATAGAAAAGAACGCCTTTGAGGGTCGTACCTTAACGCTGAAGGTAAAGTTCCTGGACTTCCAGCAAATCACCCGAAGCATCACCGTTGACCACATCCTCCGCACCAAAGATGAGATCCTGCCGTTAGCCAAACAGCTAATGCAGCAAGTGGAGTTCCACTCCCACCCCATCCGACTGTTAGGCTTGGGCGTTTCCAATCAAAAGAGCGCCACCCCACAGGAGGAGCCGCAATGGATTGAGCTGGAATTAGAATTTGAGCCGTGGCCAGAGGTATAACAAAAGAAAAGATGGCAATCAAGGTAACATACAGACGGACAAGCAGGTTGTCGATGCGCATCGTAAAGAATGGCGATGTGCATGTGTCGGCACCTATCGGAATGCCCCGCGAGAAGGTGATAGCGTTCATCGAGGAGCACAAGGACTGGATTGAACAGGCGAGAAAAAAGACGTATGAGCGTCAGAAGCAGCGGGCAGAGTTCTACAACAAACTGCCACTGACCACTCGCGCCCAAGCCGACGAAGCATTGAAACGGTTGAAGGCGCTGGTGGAACCGATGATGGAAAAACATGCCAAGGAAATGGGAGTTAAACCAAGCATCGTCTATTACAAGCCCACCATCTCGCGCTGGGGCCAGTGCAACGTGAAAGACCGTAGCATTTGTATCTCTGCCTACGTCCTACTGTTGCCGGAATGGTGCGTCGAGCATGTAGTGGTTCACGAATTATGCCACCTCTTGGAACCAAGCCACAATGCCCGATTCCATGCCCTCATGGACAAGTATTTCCCCCGTTGGCGCGAGGCCCGTAAGGAAACACATAGGATATGCAGGTTAGAAGAGGATGAAGAAGATGAAAGTAAGTAAACTCAAGTATCACGTTTTCTTAAATTCTTTGGAGTTATGAAGTTAAGGTGTTATGTCATAACACCAGCATTGTGTCACGGGACAGATGACATTTATTTTTATGTGGATCAGAAGGAAACTGCAGATTAGAATGAAATCCTATAATCTAAGCTTGATATAACCATTGATCTATTTATTTAAAGAGCTTCCAACGTTTTGTCTTGATTCCAGAACTTCTTGTTGCAAATGCTTCTGCTCATATTTACAAAGGATGGCCATATTATCCCGACCCACTTTATCCAAACATTCCGCCATAGCTTTAAGAGCATAACACCTCTGATAAGTATATTTCTTTTCGTATATTTCCAGAATCCGATACATCGGCAACACTTGTTCAAGCAGATGTAATGCTTTGGCATACTCTCCCCTTTTCATATATATTCTTGAGAGATTGTCCATTGGTGCAGCATATTGATCGAGTTCTAAGGGAACAAAACCACGCGTACCATCATCTACAAGGTCGTAAAGGTAGTTTTTTATATCATTCTCACATATGACAACCATTTCCTTGTATATTTCAAATTCTTCATCAGAATCTACCTCACTATGCTCAAGGGCATCATACAAATCTCGATAGTTTTTTTCTACCATCATCATTATATCTATAACAGCATTTTTGATGTATCATATTAATCCATGCGTTGTTAGATGGTCCCTAATTTCTTTTGCTATATCTGCTATTATTCCATAATCAAAAAGATTACTTAGCTGTCGGGTATGTATAACTAATTTCTTTCCATCGTCACCATGATGTGTGTAAAACCAATGCCCGGATTTATAACTATCTTTATGTTCTCCTCTTGGTTTACCCTTTGAATCAGGCTTAATATCATACTCCACACCAAAAGACTTATTAATTAAGAAACCTCTTTCTTCATCGTTTGTAATAAAGTTTCCACATGCCAATAATATAACTGGAAAACTCTTTATGAACTCTGATTTTTTAAAAAAACGAAGTCTCTCATCTATATTCTTGATGGTTTCATTATCTAGTTCTGCCTGTGGGCGAAACATTGTGTTGAGTTCTGTAGTAAAAGCGTATTCCTCAAAACCATACACAGTAGGGTTAAATTCCTTTTGTGGAAATACTTGTTCAATCATTTTTTGATAATTATTCCACGTAGGATTTCTTTTACGGACACCCTTTCCAAAATTATTATTTTTGCAAAGATCATAATCTTCTTGTAACAGGAGACGTATATCCCCTGGATCTGCGATCAAGCTCTCTTTATAAGGTTCTTTTCCAACAATTAGAATGTGAGAATTAGGATTTCCCAGTCCACACCACTCATTACGATTCTGACATTCTACTAAAAACTCTTCAAACAGTTTCTTTTTTTCCATAATTTCCTGTTATAGATTACGTGTTTGCAAATATAGTGAATATTTGGGATATAACAAATTGTTTTTCAAAAAAGAAGCACGGTATCACGCAAAAACCAATTCAATAGCAGCTTATTGCCACAGAATATGGGTCTTGAAACTATATCGAATGAGTAAGTGCAGAACATCACTCTTTCAATCATTGTGTCCTGTGAAAAAACTTGTGCAACAAACATTCGCTGCAAATTATCCTCAACGGTACATTCAGAAATCCATTTCATTCCAAACAACTTCGCTGGATCGTGTTCCTGCAAATGGTTGCCATCAGGGAATATGTACTGAATAACTTGGAAACGCTCAAAGAAAGGATCTTTCAGTAATTCCTCGTCATAGACAACATAATAACAATATAATTGAACATCAATATTCTTATTTTTTGAAGAACCAGGAAAGTCTCTAAATAGTCTCTTCAGATACTTAAAATCTATATCCTCGTTCCCTTCTTTTTGCGTGACAACCAGAATTTTCGCATCAGGATTGCCACAACCAACATTCTTATTGGGGAACCTTTCCCCCAGTCTATTAAGTTCATCATTATTTGCCATAACTCTTTCATTTTTGATGGCAAAGATATGGAGGCAATATGCAACATGATTGCATATCAGAAAGAATTATTCATAAAAATCGTGCATTTCTTGAATAATGGCCTTGATTTGCTGACGGAAGGAATCTGGCGAGAGTACTTCCAACTGGTTCCCATGACTCAAGATCTCCTGAATAAAATCGTAGGTTGGTGCTATCTTATATTCAAAAATGGTATACTCAGCTTTTGACTCTATTTCACGCTGGCTATGATGCAAAGGAAGTGAACGCAGATAATGCGGTTTCTCGCGATAGGTCTTCAATCGTATAGTCATAGGCTTCGCATCATGGAATACGCCATAATAATCTGTGTAATAATCTTGGGGCGAGTAATCCTTTGGGTAGTTAAACTTGGATTCCATGACCTCCACGCGTTTGATGCGATCAAGTCCAAAGCGGTAAATCTCTTTCCCTGGCAATACAAGCGCCATCACATACCAACGACGTTTGAACAACCTGATGAAGTAAGGATTAACCTTTAATCCCTGAACAGTATTGCCAAAGAAATCTTCATAATCAATCACTATTTGGCGATTATCACGCATCGCAGTTGTAATGATTTCGAGGTAATACCTCCCAGATGGTACATCCTCCAACATGATCCTATCGCTAATAGAACGGTTATCCATCAAGAGATTACTAACAGCAAAGGAATCGAGCAGCCATTGGTTGATGGAATCATTCTCCAGCGCATCAGGGTTATCAATATAATATAGGTTAGAACCTCTCTGACACTCTATTACCACCCCAAACTGCATCAGGATCGCATTTCGATGATTATGGAAAGTTCGCAATTTCAGAGGCTGGTGCAGATCATTGATATATGCATTATCCCATTTGCGGGCAATATCCTCAAACGAAATCTTGCCAGCATCATAGATTGTGGAAATCAACCACATGTATTTTGCGTATAACCTATCAGTCATGTTTTTATCCACTTAAATATGAGCACAAAATTACAAAAATTACTGATAATTCATCAACTTTGCAAAATGTTTTGATAATTATTAAGGTATGCCAGATAAAATGCACACGTAATTATTTCTCTTTGTTGTTTATAAAAATTGGAAGATCATCATATCGTGGTTCGCCTTTCAACACTTTAAGTGCAATGTCCTGCCAAGTCTTGCACTTGAAATAGGGTGCATGAGCCATTTTGATATGCAAGTTGCGGACATTGATATTATAGGGAAATGCAAGCATTGCACAACGTTCGCCTATCTTCGCGTCCATGTTATCATAGTCCAAATCATAAAAAACATTTCCAATGATAACTACTTTATTGGTATATCGCATTTGGATAGGACAATTGTCAAGTACGTAATAATAGTCATCATTACCCTCCCCAAAGTTGTTGACCCCAGCAATAAAAGTGTATCCCTTATAATTCTTGTTTGGATGTCTTGCTCTACTCTTCTCACCATTGGAAATGATATTCGTGTTCATTATGGCCGTTGCTTTTACTACGTCGCCAGTGTATATTTTCTTGCCTTTATCATCTCGATAACCAGTATAGAAGCCTGCGAACATGACAGGAAATATGTTGATAGGTTCGAACATATGCAAATTTCCCAATGAACCGTAAAGGTCGAAATCATCCAACGTCAAATGCTCTTTCAATGTTTTCCTTTGGGTCCAATAATACATTTGATCGTGATAAAAGAACAAATCGTAGATGCTGGTATATCCAAAACTACCATCTTCGTTGATAAACCTGACTTCCACATCCTCGCCATAGTGCTCGATCTCATCTTCTGCTCCTAAAGAGCATAATTCTAAGAACCCGTTGCACATCTTTTTCAACTCTTCCAAACTTAAAACTCTTGCTTTCATACTTCACCCTTTTTTCGTTTGACAGTACAAAAGTAAGAGTAGATGTGGCAAAAACGTTGCACAGTGGGGAATAATTATCTGAATATTTTTAATATTTCCTCATATTTACCATCTTCAAAATTTGCTGGTGTGATATATTGGCTAATCATACTTGATGGCTTTTTCTCTACAATATTAAACTCATCAAAGAATTTCTGTGACAATAGTTTTGTCCATTCCTTTTTCGCTCTCATTATAAGAAAACACACTTTATCTCTACGACTCTCAGCAATATGCCAAAGCATTTTCTTTAGATAATCCTGTGACTCTAACTTGTCGCCTTTGCGGGGAAACACTCGTCCTGAAGTTTGAGAAGTATATCCATGATACTCCACAAGTGCAATTCGTCGATAGAATTCTTTTTCACTAAGACCTGTGTCCATTCTGAGCTGTTTCAGCATTTTTACCCAATACCAATCACCAAGCATATTTACAGCCTCATTACAGGTAATACAGCAATCCTCATTTTTCTCATCTTCGGGCAAGAAAGCCTCTGCCTCCAGACGAAGTGTTTGGGCTTTATATTCTATTAGTTGACGCCGTACTGTCTCGTTGGTTTGCATAAGCAACGCCAGCGTTTTGTTAACTTCTGGAACATAACCAGGATTTAGACTTAATATAATTAGACGAGCTTTGAGTGGATTTCCCCACCATGGTTCTGCTGGGATCTTAGTGATTATCTCGTCTGTTGTACCATTCGCTTTCTTATTGTAGTTTTCAATTGCGTCCCTATCACCTTCACAGAAATAGTTGTTTTCTCCGTAAAGACAATCCATTTTATTAGGTGAATACATTTTCGCAACCTCCAACCAGGGATTTTCGGTTATTTTAAACTGCTTTTCTGCCATATTACAAATATTTAATTTTGGTGCAAAGATACGAAATATTTGTCATTTTTCTATCCTTTCCCTTTTTATCTCCCCCAAAAATCCTTATTTTCATCTTAACAATTATGTTTGTCGTTTTTTATAATCTTGAATCAACTTAAATTTCTCCAGATTATCCTGTAGGGTTCCTTTTATGATAATCAATTTTTTTTCGCCTATCATCTGGCCAAAAGTTTAGAATTGCATTTAAGCACGAATGTCGTACAACTAAATAAAGAACATTTAAGTCATCATTATGAAGTTCATTTCTGCCAATATAGTTCTTGGTTAATACAGTAACCAATATATCCCATTCGTCATCATCGTCAAAATCAATGGTATCAATATACAGTTCATGTGCCAATTTCTTCATTTCTGAAACCATAGAATTAGTATCATACTTAGGCAACAGTAGAAATAGTTTTTCGAGTATCTTTATGACATCTTCTGGAGAATAGAATCGATAATCAATCAACCAATAGGCATCTACCCAATCACAATAAACATGATGAGAATTATATTCTGATTTACCAATATAGAAAATACGATCATCTTTAATAAGACGTATGCCACTGAATCCTTTATTGATGAAGTCCATTTTAACTTCAGCAATTCCATCCATCTTTATAATCATTTCTTTTACTATCTCTATCTTGCTCATAGTTGTTTTTCTGCAAAAAAACAAAAAGAAATGGCAAAAACATTGCACAGTCTCAGATAATTTTGCTATATTTGCACAAAAATCTATGAGTTATGGCAAAAAATCTATTGGCACGCTACATTTGGGAGGTATCCACCATTTACAGAGCAAGGCGAATAACGCTGAAAGAAATCAATGAGAAATGGCGCGATTCACCCTATTATGACGGCAAGGATATCCCAAGACGTACATTCGACTATCACCGTAAGGAGGTAGAGATGATCTTCGACTTGAACATAGTTTGTGATAAGCACGATAACACTTATCATATTGAAGATGATGATGGTTATAGAAATGGGGAAGTCCGCCGTTGGCTTATTAACAGCTTTGCCATGACAAGTGTTATTCGCGAAGGCAGAGAATTAGAAGACCGCATATCACTAGAACAGATTCCTTCTGCTGAGCCGTTTCTATCAATTGTAATCCAGGCTATGCGTGAAAACAAAATACTCGATTTGCACTATCAAAGTTATGAGCGAGACATACCCACTATCCATCTGCTACACCCTTATGCTGTGAAACTGTTCAAGCAACGATGGTACGTTATAGGTTTGAGTGAAAAGAAAGATCGTATTTTGATATTTGCAATGGATCGCATCCAGGAATTAATAATTACTGATCAGAAGTTCCGCTATCCTAAAGAATTCAGCATTCATGACTATTATCGCGATTCATTTGGTATTATTATAGATGATATTATAGTAGCACAGCGTATTCGTCTGAAAGTTATGAACAACCAGGCATATTATTTTCGTTCATTACCACTTCACTCCTCGCAAAAAGAAATTGAAACTCTTTCTGAGTATTCTATTTTTGAATATTGGCTAAAACCTACTTATGATTTTGAGCAGGAGATACTTTCCCATCGCGAAGATGTAGAGGTCTTGGAGCCTGCCCAACTAAGAGAGACTATTAAAGAGAGCATCTTGAAAATGGCGAAAATATATTCTCTCTAGAAATTGTGTTATTTTTGGTTAACACCATTATATTTGTGTTAAAGATACCTAATTTCTGTGATATAAAGTATAGTAAACTACGCATTATATATATTACATAATTAAAAATATAATGATAGAAAAAGAAATAAGCGAAAACTATTACTTTATACCTGCCGATTATAATGAAAGAGGTAGGCGAAAGACTGATGATATGACATTTCGTGATGTCATAAAGGAGTTTGAGCGAGACTTCCACAAATGCCATACAACGGAATATGCCCTGAATCTTTATGCTAACTCACAAACGATGAACTTGCTGGCAAGATCTTGTGATGCGGCTCCATTCATGACTTATGGCATGGACCTAACACAAGGCAAAGCATTTGATGCAGAAAAAGATCCCTATGCTAATCACCAGATGGAAAAGTACAGCGGAAGTATTTTCGTCTATGGCATCGACTCGGCGTTTATGACAGAATATGACAAATGTGGTTATCCGATAATTGATGAAGATAGCGACATCTACCCTCTGACTCTGCTCATTGATGACACAATGAGGAATGGCACCATTCGGCTGGCTGTTCCTACTCTTGATGATTCTGACGACGAAATGACCCCAATAACTGTTGACACACCAAAATACGCATATGCCTAATGAGAAGTATTGCCGGTAACAAAGAGTGGTCACTTATTCATAACGACAATGGAGAATGGATAAGCGAGGAACATGTGGTGTTCATCTCCAAGACAGATGAAAGAATATTCCAGAAGGAAGCCATGAAACATGGTTATAATCTTTCTGTTCAACATGGGCTAGACGATAGTCTATGGTGTTATAAACATGACTATGTTATTATTTCAAAATTATGCAATTATGAACAAAAATGAACTTTTAACATTGATTTGGCAGAAAATAGATAATAAAAACATTAGATTTCCATCTCAAATTGAATTCTGCGTAGAAAATGGAACTCTTAACATCGGCATATCTGCTGATGCCACATGCAATAATATGCAGACAGATGGTGCAGCTTTTGAAGGATGGGCAATATGCATAAAAAGCCAATTGCCTGAGATTGTCAGCATCGTCCAATTAAGTTGGAAGAAACCAGAAATAAGGAAGGATGGAAATAAAAAGCTTCATTATAACCGCTTTTTATATCGTGTATTGAAGTTTTCAGAGTTATATGAATGGTTTTCCATATCAGAAATAAATATCCCTGAGATTGAAGATTTTAAACGAGAGCTCACGGACTTGCAAAACAATAGTTTTTCTGAGAATCCTAAAATAAAAGGAGTCGATAAAGAAAAATTCAGATTAAGTGAGACGGTTGTTGAATACCTTTTGGCAAACGATCTTTCTTCTTCTATTAGAAAACGTTTTGATCTTGATTTTATAGACAGGCAATTCCCTGTGGGAGTAAAAAAAGGCGACAAGCCTTTCTTTACAGGAGGTATGTCTGCCATTGACTTGTGGGGGACAAAAGGTGACACTCTGACTATTATCGAACTCAAATATAATGGAGGTGATTCAAAAAACATCAAAGTAGGTATTATTTCCGAGATATTCATGTACTCATGTATTATGAGGGATATAATAAAAGGGCTCATATCGCGACCTTATAAGACTCCAAAGAAACATGAGGAGATGCTTTATGACAATCATAAAAAGTATAAGCATATTGTGGCAAGAATGTTATCGGACAAGTATCATCCTTTATTAGAAAATGAAAAGGTATTATCAATACTAAATCAGCAAATTATTGCAAAAGGAGATATTAACATTGAGTATAACAAAACAACATATAAGCTGATTGAAATGATATGAACATCATAATCCATCGCGGAGCCAATCAAATAGGCGGATGCATCACAGAGATTACCACAGATGGTGCAAAAATCTTCATTGATTTTGGTAGCAATCTTCCTGGTAGCAAGAAAAAAGAACTAAACCCAGAGCAGATTGCAGACATGACCTCTGGAGCGGATGCCATATTCTATACACACTACCATGGGGATCATGTAGGACTTCATCATCTGATTCCAGAGAGTGTAAGGCAATATATGGGGGCTGGAGCCATCAATGTAATGCGATGCAAGTACAAAGCTCTCAATGCGCATCATGATATGAGTGCAGAATTATCAGCTACAGAACGTATGATCCCATTCAAAGAGACTGATTGCATAAGCATTAATGACGAGTTATATGTTACGCCTTACTTTGTTAGTCACTCTGCGTTTGACGCTTATATGTTTGTTATTGAAGAAAAAGCGACAAAAACAAAGATTTTGCATACTGGTGATTTCCGCAGGCATGGCTATCTTGGCAAAGGGCTTTTTCCTACCCTTAGAAAGTTCGTGGGGAATGTAGATATTCTCATCACAGAAGGAACTATGTTGGGCAGAAAGCAGGAGAAAGTTGTAAGAGAATCACAAATTTTGCAAAGAACTATAGAGGTACTCAATAATCACAAATATGTCTTTGCCCTCTGTTCTTCAACAGACATCGATCGTTTGGCTTCATTTCATGCTGCCTGTAAAGAAACGAAACAAGTATTCATTGTGGATGAATATCAGGATAGCGTCTTGAAGGTATTTACTGACTATGCAGGGAAGAAAACAAGCCTATTCAATTTTGATTCAACTTTTAAGCTCATTAACTTCGCGACTGAGAAAGTAAAAAAGAAGCTGATGAAAGAAGGATTTCTTATGCCTGTCCGTCAAAGTAGCAAGAAACTGATTGAGGGTATGATGAAGGTCTATGATGATGAACAACCTTGGTTAATCTATTCGATGTGGAGTGGTTATGCGGAGGAGGGCAAAGATTATACCAATCAGGAGATTCTAAAAATTCGCAAGTTATTTGACGGCCACATTATTGACGGAGTGAGGGACGGAGTCCATACCAGTGGGCATGCAGACATTAGGACTTTGCATGAACTTTGTCAAACCGTAAATCCTTCAATGGGTGTAATACCAATCCACAAAGATGCTGATGCGAGATATGTTACCAAGGGCTACCGCGTGTTCGAAGAAGGAGATACAAAAGTTGGAGACATTTCAATCCATATCGAATGAAAATACTTCACCTTTCCGATACTCACGGGTTGCATTACCAGATAAAAGAACTTCCTGCAGCTGATGTCATCGTCCATAGCGGTGATATCAGCCATAATGGAACAGAGGAAGAAGTGTTGGATTTTATGAATTGGTTTATAGGGCTTCCCTATCTACACAAAATATTTGTAACCGGTAATCATGATTTGTGCCTATGGGAAGCAGAAGGCATAGAAGAGCTGCCTGACAATGTTCATTTTCTACAAGACAAGAGCATTGTAATTAAGGGGATAAAATTCTTTGGACTCGGCTATGACCATCAAGAAATGCTGATACCTGACGATGCAGATATCGTTGTGACACATGAGCCACCAATCATGATACTCGACAGATCTGCTGGTATTCATTGGGGAAATACTCCTATTCGCAATCGAATCCAAACTATCAAACCTCGCTATCATCTTTTTGGACATGCTCATGAAAGTTATGGTACAATTAAGCAAGACAACATAATGTACTCAAATGCCTCCTTATTGGATGATATGAATAGAATGGTCAGAGTCCCAAGATTATTGACTTCTATAATATAGCATTGTACTCAGCCCTTGATTCTTCATGACCTCAAACCGAACACTAACCTAGTGTCTCTTAGTCTTCATTGGCTTCAAAAATCTCGGGTAGGAAACGGATTTCATCCTCTGGGTCATCGAGATAATCGTCATAGTGATCTTGGAAGTACGATGCTTCGTCAAACTCACGACTAATTCCACGTTCACGTACCGCTTTCATTTGTTTGAGGATGGCTTTTCGATGAGATACAACGTAATCATACATCTGTTGCGTCGTTGTCAGTCGTTCATTACAATACCACTCGAAGTGGCCACTAATATCAGGCCATTCATTGTGCTTTCTGACTAACAGATTATCACCTGTTTTTCCAACGACCTCAAAGACTTCATCCTCCATTTCATAGCCAGGATCAATATCGATCCAATAGAAATACTTGCCCAATTCTACAGGCCACTGAGGGGGGGAAGGCTTGGGCTCCTTTGGTTCAACTCCTCTTGGCAGAGAACTCATTGTCTCCAGTGTCACCATGTCATCTTTCTTATAACTCTTTTTCTTCGGCTCAATCATCCAGGCGTAGCCAATTATGTAGAGTGCGAAGATGATGATAATGATGATTGCATCAGATTTCTTAATCTTAGATTTCTTCATCGATAATTTCTTTCACGATCTTCCATGACTGTTTTTTTTCTTCAAATGACTTGGCTAATGAATTCGAAGTCGATGGCAGAGATATGATTTTGTAGTTCTGCATCAGGTTGTTAATGGGATAATTCTGTTCAAAGACACTTGTCGTTTCTCCTGTACCATTCAGAATGATAGTAGAAATTGTCGGATGACAATTCAAGAAACCTTCAATCTCATTCGGCATATAGCTCTTAATGTTGGAATCAAGACTTCCTTTTCTATCAGCCTCTTTCATGCAATCCCAAAGAGCAATGTGATTTTGCGTTATAAATTCTTTATCAGATATACCCATAGGACGTTCAAACAGAGATTCCATTATCTTGTAAAATGAGTTGTGACTCTTATTTTGATAGTAAGCTTGGCTAGCCAATGATTTTTCACCAGGGAACGTTCCAAGAATTAGGACTATGGGGTTCTCGCCAACCCACGCTTCCAAGCCATTTTTAAATGACAGACTCCTCTCATCACCGGCATCTAAAACTTTTATCTGACCTGATTCTATCAGTCCATGAAACTTCTCTATGGTCATGTCTTTTACACCATAGTCACTTCCATAAAAGCCCAAGTTCCGCATCTTACTGCGTATGTTCTTTTGCTGAGACTTGTCCGCATTACATCTTTGTAGAATTAAAGACTCTATCAATTCAACCTCTCTCTTGTTGAATGAACTTTTTCCTTTCATAATCTTTAATACGTTTCTAATGTATTCGTTTTTTATTTATTTCCATATGAACGAGCACCATTCCCTACTGGCAAAGCTCTATATTTTTGATAAAACTGATTTAAAAACATGGATTCCATTTCTTTTGACTCTTGTTTCCCTCGACATTTGAACACGTCAATATGACTACCATTGTAATACATATATTGATATCTTGAAGGTAGCTGCCAATTTTTATCAATTCCCCAATCTGGATTATCAATAAGACGTTTTAATCCTTTGGTGAAATGCTCATCCTTCAGTCTTCTTAGTAAGTCATCAGACATACCTATATATATAATTGGACTTTTCTTCCCATTTGGGTATGTGTATTTTATGTCTGTCGAAGATATAACGTACACTCCAATCTCTCCTCTTTTAATTGGGCAATCAAAGTCCTTGTCTTCAAAATCTTGAAGATCAAAACTAGCATCTGTACCTCGAACGGGCCGGAAGTCTGGTAAGAATGACTTTATATATCGTTTCATTACTTTAATTATTATGGTTCAAAGGCAATCACTTGCACAAAAATCTATTATCATTTTTATCTCTTTTGCTTTTCAAAGGACAAGCCGAATATTTACTGTTCCAATACTCTTCGTCACATTCAATGTAATATCTATATTCTGCTTTAAGATAGTTCTTAAACTCGTCTTGCTCTATTTCTAATTCTCTTCGTCTCTTTAGGTCTTCCAGCTTTGACTTAATTTTAGCTTCAATATTCTCATTTGCCTTTACCCTAAAAGGAATGAATCTGGGGCAATGATTAAGGTTTCTGTCAATACTTATGGGTACAGTGGGAATATAGCCAATCTCGTCATTTCTAACTATGCATGGAATATCATTCTTAACATTGTAGTCAACAGCATTAATGTAATCAAATAGTTCTTCGACACATTTCATAGGACCACTAATTGGTAATGGTTCACTCACATCTGTACGAATCATGCTTCTTATAAGGATACCACCATAAAAATTTTTGTCACGCTGAGCTTTAGAACCAAATGTTATATCGACACCACTCATGTGAAAAAACCACATTCCGGGTCTGTCGGAGGTGCGTGGATATGTTATAATGTCTTTGTGACTATTAGAAAAGAAATAGAATTCTATTTCCAATAACTCATAATTGCGGTCTCCTTTCTGAATATGGTAATTCGAAAAGAGCTCTACAGCAATCTCTTTAAATATTACTTTAATTTCTATTGAATCTGAACTTGCATCTAAGCATGTCAATAACTCTATCAAAGATTTCTTTTGATTATTCTTGGTTTCCATTATTCTGTTAATCTGAAGTGAATATTATATAAGCGATTTAAATAGAGACTCAAAAAAGGTCGAAGAAGAACAATACAGCAGCGTATTTTGCATTGATGACACTAGCTGTACCGATCCTCATATTGTTATTGTCGCGTATAGTACCATCAGAGTTGATTGTTCCAAGACGCATATTGTTATTATCACGAACTGTACCGTCAGAACTGACTGTGCCCAGGCGCATGTTGTTCCTATCCCTAATAGTACCGTCTTTCTCAATAGTACCCAAACGCATGTTATTACTGTCTCTTATGGTGCCGTCATCGAAGATCTTTCCAAGTTTCATATTATTGGCATTGCGAATCGTCCCGTCAGACTCAACTTTGCCAAGCTGCATGTTGTTACTATCGCGAAAAGTTTGGGCATTTCCTGCACTCCCCACAAACATAAATATCAGTAATATAATAACCAATCTATACTTCATGCTGCAAATTTACTAATATTTTGTGAAAAAGCGATATTAAAATGGCAAAATCGTGTCCTTTGCCTCTGGTTCGAAGGGTAATTCTGATTTTTTGATATTCCAAGTAATTTCTTCTTCACTAATTGCTTTCTCTTTGAACCATTCATGTGGGGTTAGAGCATTGTCGATGCAAAAAGCCTTAGTCTTGTATTTGTCATCCAAAGCGAGATATGCGTACTTCTTAGCAACTTTAGCTTTTGCTTCTTCTATATCATATTCAATCATGTCTGTGTTTAAAATCTTTTTGAACTCTGGACTGTTGAATACTGCTCTTTGTACTCCTTCGTTCCATATTTCAAATTGATGCACGACATCTGTCAAATCCATCTTTCTTAAATAATAGACAGCCAGATTAACATCTTGAAAAAGTATAGGACCAATAACAAAATCTTTACCAGCATATGCATACCTCGATAGTTGGGGATAATCGCCGTCCTCAGTACAGACATCGTGGACTGTTTTATAAAGCAAATCACGGGCTTCATCATCTGATAATGGTCTATCAGTATGATAGAGCACAGAAAGATAGTCTGTAATTGACAGCTTGCTCCTGTCAATAATATAGCTCTTATCTTCTGCTAGTCTCAAACAAATAAAATAATAATCTCTATCATCGGTAAACTTATCGATATTTTGAGATAGGAATTTTGTAGGGAAGTAATGTATTACTACCCAAGAGATTCTTCCTTCATGTGACTGTTCCCATAACTCTTTTATCCTGGGCTCAAATGATTTATCCCAGTTATCAAGAAGTTTAGTGTATGCCCATAGCCTATCTGCCTTTCCCGATTCAAGGAAAGCTTGCATTATCTTCTTCTGATCCTTCCAGTCTAGATGGTCAAAGCGTCTCTGAATTTCTTTACGTGACTCAGGAACTTTGCCACTTTTCTTGTTTATGTAGTTCTTAATCAACGTGGCTATTGGAGTATTTCGTTTTCTTTCTTTTGATTTCATATAATTTGATTATTAAACTATTATCAATCTTTAACCAACTCCAAATAGTTCTTTTCGCATTTGTGACTCTAACCAATTATTGTCTCTTAAAGAAGACTGGGCAAATGCTAAAGCTATCTTCGTTCTATCCTCTTCAGTCTTTTCTATATATCTTCGTCTAAGTTCTTTACGAGCAAGCGAAACCATACCACCCTTCTTATCCAGCAACTCTTCTATCAATTTGTCAGTGTCCATTTCTTTTATCTTGTCGCTAAGTTTACCTATTTTATCAGAAAAGAGGAGTCTGAATACTTCTTCTTTTAGAGTCTTATTGTGAGAAATCCACCTGCTAGTATAAAGAGTTATAAGTTCTTGTCGAGTTAAATCCATCAGCATGTCAATACACTTTTTCAACTCAGAGTCATCCCAATTTGTGTAATGAAACCTTTTGGCTTGCTTTAAGATATAGTTCAATTCTTCCATAATGCTTATTTATGAGTTTTCTTTATATTCCAAGTTATACAATGAAGTGCGCCACCATTTTTAGCAATGTCTCTCATTCGGAAACCTCGCACAACACATCCCGGATTAGCCTCGCGGATATATTTTAAGGCTTGTTTGTCTTCAGGTATTCCAAAAGTTGGAACAATTATCTTATTCCCCACTTGTAGATAATTGACATAAGCCCAATTGAAATCACTATTTGGATCTGGTACGTCAAAAAGCATTTCTGTCACCTCGAATCCTACAACCTCCAAGCGGTATTTGATTTCCTCTGCCTCTTCTGGAAAAGAATCTCGATGATTACTCATTAAGACTCTATTATCACCAGCCCAATGTATAAGACCGTCTGAATGTCCATAAACATCAGCATTAGGTTCCTGTGGATTATCACAATGCCAAGGAAGGAAAATGACTCTAGAATGTAGAACTTCGCTTATATAATCACAATAATCCGAATCATATTTTTTCTTTCCGTTCTCTTGGAACACTTTATCCGTGAGTACCATATGACCGGCACAGGTCACGATGTTTCCTCCATCAAGCGTTATATCATATTTTTCCTTATTACAATGATTAAGGATTCCTTCGGCTATGGCATGTGAATCCGTGAGATAATCTTCGCCAGAATCTTTCAGGTAGTCAGGATTGTAATTGTAAACGATGAAGCGATCATCGGATATCTGAATGGGCATATAATCACGAATCCAGATATCTTTAGTTCCCTCTATCTCACCCCATTCAATATTCATCTCATTAAATAGTTTGGTAAGCCGTGAATAGGTTTTTGGATAGAACTCTTTCAATTTATCGGAAATATACACGAAATTCGTCATGGTATCATTAAAGTTATCGACTGGAACACCAGATAAACTTGGCAATAGGTCATTAAGATTACGTTCATGTTTCTTAATCTCCTGACGGATTCGTTCAGTCTCTTCATAGCTATGAGGGATAACCACTTCGCTATCATCGAGAGTCGCTCCAGGAATTTGTTCAATCCAGTCAAACATAACGTTCACAATAGTTGCAATCTTATCTAATGAAAAGATAATATGTTCCTTTTGCAACCAATTAGAGATAGATCTGACGGCAGAATTAAAATCTGGCCAGCCACCATAACCAACTTCAACATTCCAGTAATTGCCAAACGCATCATCGATGGCATCCCAAATATCATCTGGGAGTTCAAAATCAATGCCGTTTAAGACTACTTTGTGCATCACATCAGAAGAAAATGCTTCTGGAGCTTTGGGGTCTAAAAGAAACTTTTCCATATGCGTATAGCTTTTGATTTGTGTGTGCAAAATTAGGCCAAATTCTGTCTCAGGCCAAATTTTGAAGGCAGAAATTTGCGTCTTGCTAACATTGTTTAACTGCCTGGTTTTCAGTTATTTAATTATATAATTTATATAGAAATATACAGGGGTAAACCCCTGTTAATAATATAATAATTATATAGCCGCAAAAGGGCTTTTTACACTTTTTAAGAATCCGTTTGAGGTGAAAAGACATAAATAGGAGCAACACCGCGATAGATGCTGCTCCCAACCTATTTTCGTCTACTTTGACTTTTAGGATAAAGCCCTCTTCTCTTTGTAGTATTTATCTGGTTCTTCCTTGTACATATCGTCCAGTTTACGGTTGATGTCTCTTTCAAGGGTCTGGACGGTATAGAACCAGTCCGTCGGAACGGGACCTATTTCGTAGCGATGGGAGGCATCGCTCTCTTCCGCATAGGCAATGACCAGCACCTTCAGGTTCGGTTTGTGGAAGAACCAGGAAAGTGAATAGACATCATCGGCTATCTGCTGAACGATCTTGTCATAAGTATATTGTGTCTGCTGCTTTCCCTCTCTGGCATCTTGGTATAGCTCGTCATCGGTACCCACATGGAAGAAGCGTCTCGGTATATAATAGCTATCCTGATGGGAGTCTAACCTGAAATGATGCTTGCCAGGAATCTTGGAAAGTTCAATGACGACAGTATCTGACAATTCTTCTTGCGAATCAATGGCTTTCCAGTTTGATATTGTTATCCCCCTTCTTTCCAAGCCCACCAGCAATTCGTCATAACCGCACACATGCTCCCTGGCATTGTAATCGGCTGCATCCCTTAATGCAGCCAAGGGAACGGTATCGCCTGTCTTACCTATAATCAACCGCTCAAGACCATCTGATATGTCTTCATCTTCTAATACCCTCCAGTCGTCATCAACTATCGGAAAAGTAATAAAACGGTTGCAATAGTATTTCTTCTTATCCTCTTCTGTGGCCTCACAAATCAATACGCCTTTGAGGTCGTAGAAATACGCGCCTATACGGATAACCTTTTTCTCATGATCAAGCTTCACTTCAAAGCTCTTGCGGACATCCTCTGTACTGGCCGCCTCGTTGACGTTCTTACCAGTATCATCGATTTCCTTATGGTCAACGGATTCCAGAACCTTGAACTTTGTTTGCAGGGCATCTTCCTTGAAGTGAGGGTTATCGAGTACGTATTTCGTTTCAAACACTTTCTTGTTACCTGAACAGTGGTCCATGACGCTACAGCAGCGGAAGAAGGGATTCTTCTTCAGCTTGGAAGCAACAAGTTCCAAAACTTCATTCTCGCTACCAGTGACCACAGACGACGCATAAGGAATGATGTTGAAAATGTCCTTTGCGCTGTTCGTATTCTTAACGTAATATGTGACTAAATATTCCATCTTACTCTCAATTAGTGGCTGCGAAGGTACGAATTTTCGATGAAATAAAGACCTATTATAGCATAAAACGTCAATAAGAAAGCAGTTTTCGCCCTTTTTTTCATACCTTTGCACCCGCTTAAGAGGTAAAAAGATGAAGAAGAAAAGCTTGATTCCACAGTATCTGCAGGACGAACTCAGCAACTTAGTTCAGAAGAAGGATGCCTACACAGAGGAGGATATCGACCAGCTAAGTCGTGACTATGATTATGTCCTAAAGCAGCGGGAACAGCTGAAGGAGGCAGAAAAGTATGGTGCAATACCCAAAGAGGAAGCTGCCATCACCAACCTGACGCTAATGGTAAAGCAGTTCATCATACAGGAAACCACGAAAGATGCCGTGCGCTACCTGGAGCAAGAAAAGGAAAGACTTGATAATAGGATAAAAGAGCTGGAACAGGGTAATTAGATAATGGATAACAACACAAAACACAGAATACTTTTTGTCTGTCACGGGAACATCTGCCGAAGCCCGATGGCAGAGTTTGTAATGAAGGATTTAGTGAAGAAAGTGGGACTGGAGGACAGTTTCATGATTGAATCAGCAGCCACCTCGACGGAGGAGGTAGGCAACAGCGTCTATCCCCCAGCCCGACAAAAACTGGCAGAGCACGGCATCGGTTGTGCGGGCAAAACGGCACGACAGATGACGCGCTCGGACTATAACCGCTACGACCTGCTGATAGGCATGGACTCGTGGAACATCCGCAACATGCGGAACATTTGCGGTGGCGATCCAGAAGGGAAGATTGTGATGCTGATGGACTTCACCCGACGACCCGGCGATGTGACAGACCCTTGGTATACAGGCAACTTCGAGGCTACATGGCGCGATGTCCTTGAAGGATGCCAGGCACTATTAGACAGATTTGCAAAATAAATTAAGGGAGCCGCTCGACCACAGGTCGCTTGCTCAAGCAAGAACCCGCGATGGATGCTGCTCCCAAATGTTTTTAGATGTTCCTAACTTCTACAAAGCCCTGAAAGGCTTACGAGACCTCGATGGCCTTGGTGACTTTCTCCTTCGGTTCAGTCTTCGGCATGGTGATAGTCAGGATGCCGTCCTCAACCTTGGCAGAAATCTGGTCTTTCACCACATCGTCAGGCAGCACGTAGTTCTGCTCGTAGTTAGAGTAGCTGAACTCGCGGCGCAGATAGTGATGGTGCTTGTCCTCATGCTTGTGTTCCTGTTTGTCCTCAATGGCGATGGTGAGGTTGCCGTCGTCATTGATGCCTACGCGGCAATATTCCTTCTTAATGCCTGGAGCTGCAAGTTCCATCGTGTAGGCCTTCTCACTCTCCTTGACATTGACTGCGGGTGCTGTACTGTTGGCACGAGGCATGAAATCAGTGTTAAAGAAATCATCAAACATTGTTGGGAACCAACCATTGCTTTTCATTAATCCGTTCAACATAATCAATACCTCCTAATTATACTTTTAAAAGTTAGACAATATTTTTTATCCCTGCATTATAGCCGCCCCTTATCAAGGGGCTCTAAATCTTGATTGCCTCTGCTTGTTTGCTTCAGCTTTCACTAAGGATAATGCAAGTTGCGTGCCTATGGAAAGAATCCGTGTCAGAATGACAATCGCTGAAGTCAAACTGGCACGGAATTTAAACTCACTTAAACTATGCTGACAATTTATTAAACTCGGTTAAACATTGAGGTGCTAAGCCAATTCTTTCCCAAAAGGTGAAAGAGCTAGCTTTGCCAGCCTAAAGTGCATCTTTCCAAACGGAATGCCAATGATGGTGATGCAAAATATGAGACCGTAGAAGATGTGGGTGAGCCATATCCAGATGCCGCCAACGAAGAACCACAGCACATTCATGAAGATGCTTAGGCAGCCAGGTTGCGACTCCCGCCATTTCACTTTCGTACCGAATGGCCAGATGGCCAGCATACCCAGTTTCAGACTCTGCAAGCCGAAGGGGATGCCGATGATGGTTATCATCAGTATCAGTCCTGCGATGAAATACTCCAAGGCTATGTGCAGGCCCCCGAATACGATCCAGATGATGTTTCCTAACGTCTTCATTGATTTGATTTCCTTTTAAATGTTTCTATCTGTTAGACGCATGAAAGACAAGAAAAGTTCTTGCTTAGGCAAGCGGCAAAGCCGAGTGGCATCATTCTTCTTTTGTAAATTTGTAAACTGCTATTGTTGGTAGAATGACCATAAGCAA